>JAEEGL012484764.1_pt1 | contig 22926 bp, 1 predicted proteins | sample 9134231 | NCBI WGS metagenome assembly JAEEGL01 (sample SAMN16246548, study PRJNA631951) | gut metagenome | biome: gut microbiome; feature: rumen; material: fiber-attached | host: Bos | place: Iran: Karaj | collected 2018-10 | reverse complement strand
TTTCTGAACCATAAATCCTTTTATAGTTTTCAGTAAGAATAATTGCATCTTCCTGCTGGTTTGTATCTGGATAATACTTAGCAATTGTAAGCGGACTGTCTGAAGACATTGTTCCAAAACCTGAAATTTCGAGTATCTTGGTTTCGGCATTAGCAAAACTTGCAGGATTATTTGCATCATACTCTTTATAATAAAGAGTAAGCTTTGCGGTTTCGTGTTCTTCCGAAATATCACCAATGATATTAAGGGTGCGTCCGTAAACCGAAGCAGTTTCTGAACCAAAGGCAAGAGGCTTACTTACAATAAGAACCGGCGCTGTATTATCTATGCTTAACGGCAAAGTTGCTTCCTGCGAAGCCTTTTCGTTTTTATCGTAAGAAACTGCTGTAATTACATAGTTTCCGTCTGGGAATTCCCACTGCTTGTAAGCATCGTAGGCATCACTGGTTTCCATAACCTTCTGGTTAAGCAGAACTTTCCAGTTTTTGCAGTCTTCGGTAAGCTCTGCATCGTAAGGTCCGTATTCTTTTTTAGTAGAGGTTTCTGTTACTGTTACTTCTACATGGTCAAGGGCAAGGTCATCATCACAGGTTCCCGCAACAACAAAAGAGCTGCGAACTATAGCATTTTTGGGAGGATATGAAATTTCTACTGTTGGTGCATCTGTATCTACGGCAGAACCGAGTCCTACCTCCATACCACAGGAAAATACTGCTGCAAGTGTAATTATTGAGAAAATAAAAGCTGTTGTCTTAAAAATCTTCTTCATCATAAGCCTTTCCCCTTACTGCTTCTGAGCTGTTTCCATATAACCTTCGTCTGTTGAAGGCCTTATTTCATAGGCAACTACCGGGTTCTTAGTACCATTACCGTAGGTTTTACCATCATTGCTGGTTGCACCATCATTGTTGTGAGTCGTCAAATCATAAATGGAATTCTTAATAACTCCGCCAACTGTTTTCCATACGCCAACATTTACGCGATCTTTTACACTTTTACTATCTGTAGGAAGCTCTGTAGCCTCCCAGTAGCCTGTATACTTTCCGCTTATCGAACCTTTTACACTACTTATATTATCGCCAGCTTTCAGCGCTTTTATACCCTCTTCCGAAAGGAATGCCATTTTAGGTCTTGCAGTTCCATAATAGCCGATGTATGGAACTGCAACGGCATCAGCGGCATCAGATTCCAGTGCAACATCAAGAGTAAGGTCTGAACCAACAATACCATTGGCATCTACAATACAAGACATAGTATCTTCATCATAGTCAGAATCGTTTTCCAAAACATAACTGTCTATCTTTGCATAACGTAAAATACCTGCATCTCCATCATAACCGGCAAAATGAATTCCACCTTTTGCATCTGCCATAATCTGGCAGTACATACCTGCCTTGGTAAATATCTTTACAGCCTTACGCCAGAGATTCTTTGTAGTAGCTGTACCAAAAGTAAAATTACCGTTTGCTTTAATATCTTTTGTATTGTAGGTATACATAAGATTCTTTGCCTCTTCATCGTACCAGGCAAGTACAACTACATCGTATTTCGCATCACCAGTACCACCTGCATCAGGAAGCACCGCTATAGAAACATACGAACCTGCATCTCCTAAAGAATTTGTATTTGTTATTCCTGTTTCTGCAATAATCTGGAAATCTGCAATATTGTATTTATCAAGAGGATAAGCTTCATTATTATTCCAGTTTCCATTTGAGCCTAAATTATTCTGCTTATAATTATCATTTATATAACTTGTGCCATTAAATCCTCTTGTTTTGTTATTACCTGTATCATTTTTTGGATTTGCTGCCCATCTGAAACGTATCTCCTTATTTAAATGGTCAAAATATGCAAGATATACAGTTGCACTAGTACCTGATCCAGATACAGCAATACTTGGGCTTAATACACGGCTCTTATCAATATATTTTGTATTTCCACCTGTAGTTTTTGTTCCTAACTGACCAATCTGCTCAATACGCTGATGCTTTTTATCAGATTTTGTACCGACATTACCTGTGTCACTTGGCCCCCACAGACTAGACATAAAGGCAAATTTAGAATTACTAAAGCTTGAGTTAATATCTCCACCAAGTGCAGTTCCATAAGTGTTTCCTGCACTGTCGTATGCAAAGCCTGTTGCAGAAAGGTTATCGTAGTCTCCTACCCAAAGCTGGTACGAGTTATTCTTATTTGCCATACTAAAGCGTCTTGTACCACTCACGTAAGCAAAACCAATAATACCAGAATCTGGATTAATCTTCATAACAGGGTCTACAATTGCACCGCTTGCCGCAGGCTTAGCAGCCCTGTCGTTAAGCTTCCATACGTCAAGAACTACATCATCTGTTTGTGCATAGTTTGAGGTATCGTTTGGCTTACGGTTATAGAAGTTACTGAAGGTTGTATAAGTTTCCTCGTCGTCATAATCATCAATACCTGGTTTTGCTTTTGAATAATCGCCCTTTGCATCATTATTGTTCTCGTTATTAAGGGCTGGAATTCCACCAACTGTAAGAGAAAGCTTACCGCTCTTTAATGAAGAAATACTTGTCGCCGTTGTACCTGCAGCATCGCTTGTTGTAGGGTACACTGTATAACCAGCAAAGGCTGTTGTATTTGCCGCACCAAGGTAAAGTGTATTTACGGTCGGTGTCGCAGAATCAGAAATAACACCACCCTGCTTAAGGTTAAAGCCGTAGAAGTAAATAGTTTCTGTTGTAGCAGCCGGGTAATGGCCGAGCGCTGTTCTGTCTATTTCTGAAGTATCTTCCTTACTTGACTTTGTAGAAAGCTTTGTCTTAATTCCACGAATATATGGAACTACATCAATTATATACTTACAGGTATATGCAGAAGCTCCATAGTAGCCGCCGCTCTGGCCAACACTGGCAAGAGTTGTTCCCGCAGGACCATTAAAGCGGAAGTTATTTGATGTATATTTGTAACCTAAAGTTTCGCCGTCATCCGGAGTTGGCTTACCGCGGTCTTTTGCAGAAACGCTAATTTGAATACCGGCTGCCGGACCAAGATTCATTGTCTCTGTATTAATTTCATAAGTCCAGTGAACAACGTGTCCATAAGCCTGGCTTATATATGGAGCCTTATCGGTAAGCTTCTTATTTGCCGGCTTTTGTGCCGCAGTAATATAACCTGCCGCAATAAGCTCGCCGTAAGTTGCCTGAGTAATAGCTGCAGTACCTGACCATGCGCCGGTTGCCGCATTAAAGGTCGCCATTGTAATTTCATTGCCACCGTTGTAAGCAGAAATTGAAATGCCAAGACTGCTAAGCAGAGAATCATCCTTAGCAATACCTTCAAGCTTTACTGCACCAGAAACCTTAGGGTTAAGAGTATAAACACCTGTTCCACCTGTTTCCTTGAACTTCTGTGTTACACCATCAGCTTCTTTTATATCCTTAAGGTCTTTACTAAGTTCAATATGTCCTAATTCATAGCCTGTTTCATATACAGGGTTACTATCTTCATCAAGCTTCCAGAGAATAGAGTTGTTTTCTATACCCTTCCAGTAGAATGGAATAATCTTGTTATTGGCAGGATTTTCATCGCGCAAAGCAACGTCCATTATAATTTCGAGCTCTGCCTTCTGGCTTTCTGTTGTACCATTAAGACCAGGTGTTGAATCGCTGAAAGTAAAGGTAAACTTCTGATTTTCGCCATCCTTAATTCCATAAAGATTTGTTGCACTTGTTGTAAGACAATCTACAATGCTTATTACAATTCCGCTTGAGTTAATGTAATGTGCATCATCATCTTCTGTTCCTATACCAAATACTCCAGAAGAAGATGTGTAATATGCATTATTCCAGCCGGTGTTATCTGTTTTTGGTTCTGCTACTGTATACTTATAGTTTACAGTACCGTTACCGCCTATTACTTCCGGTTTAATTAATGTCTTTCCCTTTATTGCAAATACTGCTTTATTATTCTCATTATCTGCAAGGTCAAAATTAAATGGAACTGTAAGAGATCTTACCTTGGTTTCTCCATTGTAGCCGTATGCATATTTTTCTGAATATGCTTCTGTTTCAATCTCGGAATCGTCTACTTCGCCGTTTCCGTTTTCATCTGTACCAAGTTGTACGCCTGCAATACGAGGAACATTATTCTGTATAAAGCATTCTATCTTCTGAACTGCAGAAGCGTTTCCTGCCTTATCCATTACTAAATAGTTGAGGGTTACAGGTCCATCGCTTATATTTCTTGAGTTTATGCTTGCAGACCAGGTATAAATCTTATTTACAGGAATAAGGCTTTCTACCATTAAGTCGCCGTCGTCAAAGTCTACATCACTATGATAACCCCATCCGTAGTTAGCTGTAATTGCGGTTGTTCCCGGAGTTTCACGTGTAGGGTTATCAATTACATTTGCAATTGCAAACTTAACTGTTGTATTTGTTGCAGAACTTATACCTGTTGTATCATTCAGGTTGAGTGTTGTTCCGCTCATAGAGTCTATTCTGTAAATAACATCATTTACCTTTACAAGGCCACCCTTGTGAACATTAGGGTCTGATGCACCAATAGTTACAGTACTGCCGGTTACGCTTGCCGAAGCAGACTTCCAGTACATGCCGTCTTCAGGGCTCAAGTCAGAACAGGTAAGTGCATTTCCTGTTACAGGAGTTCCATTTACCTTACTGCGCATCATAGGGTCAAATACCTTTGTATTGGCAGCTGTAGGGTTTGCCGGATTATCTGTAATATTTCTTGTAAAGTAGAATACAATGCGTTCTACTCCAGTCTGTTCTATATTACCAACATTACTTTCGGAAGTAATACCGCTGAATGAATAACTACCATCGCTGTTTACAACAATGAGTGGATTAGTTGTTGTAACGGTAGTTGTATCAACATCAACCAGCTTTGTTTCAATTACCGGCTTTTTGTTATCATAACGAACCTTAAAGGTTTTATTTACAGAACGATGGCTGTTAGAATTTTCTTCTGCCGAGAACTCTACAGAGAATTCTCCAACATCTTCGTTTTCAGATCCGTCTTCATTTTCTTTTGCAACACCAACCGGCAGACAGAATACATAATTGTTTCCTGTAATATGAGTAAGATATGTACCAGGATTATTTGTATCTGTATTTGCAAAGTCTGCGCCCAGTGTTGTTACTGCATTTACTGTGTCATAATTTGTAGTTGTAACACTTGTGTTCTTAACTCTGTATGATATACTGCTGATTCCAGTTCCATCAGAAACCTTTCCAACTATATACCATCTTCCAGTAATGCTTGCGCCTTCTTCGTAAGCGCGGAGCTTTGTATATGAACTTGCAGGTATTGTTACATTTCCGCTTTCATCTACACTAAAGCCATTGCTTCCGTTCTTACCGCTCGCCCACTGTACCAGCCAGATATTCTGGTCGATTAACGGAGAATCCTTATCCATTTCGAGTGTGCGCACTACTCTAACGCTTGGGAAGCCCTGTGTATCTGTTGCATAAGCCCAGATTGTTACGCTCTGTGTTTCTGTATCAGAATCAATATACTCATATAATTCTTCGCCTTTATTAATTTCCTGATTCCAGCTTGAGCTTGAACCTGAAAGTGGAATCATAATTGCATATTCCGCAACATTTGAGGCGGTTACAGAAGACTCATTTATAGAAGTAACTGCCTGTTTTGTCTTCATGTTTCCAAGTGTATAAAGTTTGTTGATATGTTCTGAATCTTCCAGTCCATAAAGCTTTGTAAAGTCATCATAATCCCAATCACCGTCTGCGTCGGTATCTATCTGGAGCCATACATAATCTACTCCGTTTGTTCCGGAAGCAGTACCCATAATTGTAGGCATACCACCAAGTTTTTCGCCGTTTGCAGAAGGGTATCCTATAATTACCTGAGGGCGGTTTCCAAGAGGATCGAGCAGAATCGGGTGTACTTTTTCTGTAACGTTTCCTGCAGAGTCTACTGCCTTAACATAGAAATACAGCTGAATTATATATTCATAAGGATTTGTTGTTGAACTCAACTCTGCGGCAGTTGTAATACCCATATTAATAATCCAGTCGTTCAAAGTATTTGTATGAATACCTGATGCACTGCCATCTGTTTTTCCATCAAGCCACAGATAGAAGCTCATTGCAGGGTTGTTTACTGCAGGGTCGCGGCTCATCGGCTTGTAGTTACAGATGCTTTCAAGATGGTTTGCTGCCGGAATATTTACAGAAGTTGTAACGCCATTCTTGTCGGTTCTGCTGTATGAGAATACTGTAGAATTTGTGTAGCTTTCCGGAGAAACGTATGTAGCAGCATTTGTCGGATCACTATAGATTGGAGAAATTGCATAATACAGAGTTGTACTTTCGCGGTTATCTATTGCACCTTCTGCTGTTACAGAACCACTGAGGGTTTCTGTGGCAGATGGAGCTGTTATACTGATTACCGGGTTCTTGTCGTCTACTTTAAATGTAAGTGTATCTGAAGCAGTTTTTTCTACATTATCTTCTGCCTCTACAGTAAGTACAAGGTTCTTGCTGTCTTTTTCTGTCTGACCAGCCTTAAAGCATGGAACATAATAGTAGTAATAGCCGTCTAAAGCAGGCTGATTGGTTGAATCAACATCTTCTACTGTAACTGCGGTTCCATCGAGTGTTGCTGTAAATGTTACTTCATTTACTCCACTACCATCATCAGTTGCAGAAACCTTTACCTTAAGGTACTTTGCTTCTGGTCCGCCAAGTGGTGCCAGAGAACTAAAGGATTCTGGTTCTTTCCATACAGTGCCATCAACATTTCCTTCGTCATTACGCTCTTTTACTACCTTAGAAGCATCAAGACGCTGAATTCCTAAAATATTTACTACAGGAGGATTTGTATCTACGTTTATATAAATCTTCGGATTCTCAAAGCCGCTGTCTGTTCCACCATAGGTATGAACTGTACTTGCTGTATCTTTAAGATAAATCTTGTGCAGTGTACCAAGCGATGCTGCTGGCTCAGACCAGAACTCTGTTCCGTCTTTATCTTTTACATAGAATTCGAGAATTTGTTTTCCGTTATTTTCAAAGGTGATTGATGTGTCGCCAGTTGCAAGAGTAATTGGTGTCCAGTCTTTTACAATCGCGGGTGTTGTAACTGTCTGACCTGCGTCGTTTGTAGTTGTCACAAGCTTTATAATTCTATATTTAACCTGCTGAACGGCACCATCATCATCTGTAACCTTAAAGTTTACTGTACTTGTATTGTGCTTGAGATAGTTTGTTGCAGAAAGCGCGTTATCTGCTGCTGTCGCACTATTTCCTTGTATCAAATCAATATTTGTTACTGTAATAATCGGGCGGTCTGAGTTCTTATCTACCGTAAAGGTTTCATAATCACTTATATCGCTTACATTTCCAGCTTCATCCTGTGCATAAAGAAGAATATGTACATCGCCGCTTTCTGCGCTGCTGGCTATGAGTGAATTAAAGTCCTTATCAAATGTAACTCTATAAAGGTCGCGAGCAAGAACGTTATAATCTATAATTACAGCGTCTTCAGAGTCTGTTACGTCTGTTCCCGAATCTGTTGTAAACTTCTTTAAGAGCTTCCAGTTGTCTACAGGGTCTGCGTTAATTGCCTGTTCATCTGCAAGAATTGCTGTTGGTGCTGTACTTTTTGTTGAATAATAAATTCCTACAGACCTTGGAGTATGATCTTCTTCTACAGAACCTTCTATTGTGTGCAATCCGTTAATATCTTCAGAAGAATCCGGAGTTGTAATTGTTGCAGTTGGAGCAGTTGTATCCAGGTCGAGTGAAGTAATAAGGCCTGTTCCCTTATTTCCACTGCCAGAAGAATCTTCTGCCCAGTCTTCTGCTTCTATTGTAATCTGAGGAGAAGGCTTATTAAGCAGATTTGTAAACCAGGTCTGTTCTGCATTGGTTGTCTGATTATACGGCTTGAGTGTAAGGCTCCAGTTTACCGAAGCCGCAGCATCTGCAAATGAGTTTGTTCCCTCAAATGTATAAGTGAATGAACCATAAGTATTGTTTACAGTTTCTGTAGCATTATGATTTCCCTGTCCTCCGACTGAGAATGCTTCAACTCCATCTACATAAACCTTTAACGCCTTTAAGCCTGCACCATTATCTGTTACAGTTCCTGTAAGAGTCTGAACATCAGATCTTCCATTTGTAAGAACAGACAATGGTGTTCCGTCTGCCTTTGTTACTGCAGGAACAGTCTGGTCAAGCTGAATAAGAAGCACAAACCATTCATTAGCACTTACATTACCACAATTATCCTTTGCTCTTACAAATAAAAGATTTGGAGAAGCATTAGTACCTACTGTACTTTCAAAACCACCAATTGTGTAGGTTCCGAAGGTGCAAGGAATTTCTGTTGTACTATTATGATGTGTGTAGTTGCCTTCGGTAATATCAAACTTACCGCGGCTTGTATATGCCTCAGTTGTTGGATCTGGATGTTCAGAATCTACAATATATTTTCCAGTTGTTATACCACTAAATGAAGCAGCTTGTGTAGAAGAGAACATTACATACTCAATTTCTGAAACGCCACTTCCAAAGTAGTTGATTGTGTTTGGTGCTCCAGCTGCCTTTTCTCCCACAAAGGTCATCTGTATCTGAACAGAATTTTCTCTTCCGTAAGAAGAATCGCTATATGTACCGTTTTCTCCAGTACCAATTTTTATTCCGCCATATTTATAAACAGGAGCCCCGCGAAGGTTATAGCCTTCCTCCAGGAATGGGTTTGAAGTATCTGCAGGGTCTGAACCGTTTGTTCCACCTGTAAGAACTGCTGGTGCACTTTCATCGAACACAAGAGTAATTACCGGCTGGTTTGCAGCAGCAATATAGTTACCGGCCTTATCGTAAGCATTAAGTTTAATTGTAAGAGTATCTACTGCTGTAGGATTTGCTGCAAGTTCAGCTGCAGTAGATTTTTTCCATAAGGTTAAATCAATATTTGCAAAGCTCCAGCTGCCTGTAGAAACCTGCTCTGATGTATAAGTGTATGTAACAGAAGGATTTGCACTTGATGTACCTGTAATTTCGATTGTAGTTTTATCTACGCCGTAATTATCCGTACTTGTTCCACGTACAGTCAGCTTGTCGCTTGTAATTGTACGACTCAGGTAGAATTTATTATTACTTGATTTATACGAATTATCAATCTTTATTCTACCCGCATCAATTGCAGGTCTCTCACTATCTGTTACCAGATTCATTATTCTAAGCGCGCTACCATCTGTTGTGTTTCCTGAAATTGTATTATTTGCATTATCTTTTGCATAAGCAATTATTTCGCCATCTGCAAACTTGGTATGGTCTATAACTGCAATATATGATTTTATGAGTTTTGATTTTTCTTTCTTTTGTTCAGCTGTACCAGTAGTCAGGTCAACTACATTTGATGCTACAATTGTATTATCAATGCTTGAAGTACCTTCGAAAGCTTCTTTGTAATATGTAATCTGTTCAAGGACATCCTGGTCGCCAATCTTAAATTCAAGTTCCTGTACACCACTACAGCTTTCACCTGCAGCATAGGAACTTGAAATATCTGTATAATTACCAAAAATTACAATATTTGTTGAGTTTACATACGTTGTAGGAATAGTTCCAGAGAATGCAGTTAAGGTTCCTGCTGTTGCAGAATCGGCTGAATCAGCTACCTTATACCACAATGCGCTGAGTGTAGGTTTTGTCTTATCTACCTTTACATTAATTGTCTGTGTTTTTACATTACCAACATTATCTGTAACCTTTATTTCTATCTGGCCTGCATCACCATCTGGGAAGCTTACGCTGGCATTCCATTTTTCTGTTCCACTGCCATCTGTTGCATCTTCAGAAGCTGAATGAGACATTTGTCTGTTCTGTGCACCACCAGCAATTGAATAAGTTACCTCTTTTATTCCTGAGTGAGCGGCAATCGGATTATTTGATGCATCATTTACAATATCTGTTACGCTTACGCTTACATCTACATTGTTGTCTTTAATCCAATGATTACCAAGAGAATTTGAGGCTACATCTATATTATCAATTTTTACATTACTTATTACCGGGTCATCAACATCAACTGAATATTCTACTGTGTAAGTTGATTCCTTATCAAAAATATCTTTTGCGGTATAGGTTACTCTGTATGTACCGCTTGCATTTTCAAGTGTAATTGTATCTGCAAAGTTCTTCGATTTTGGATTATCGCCAGTTAAGGTTATTACTGTTCCGTCACTGCGGGTAAGGCTTGTGATTCCGTTACCGTCTGTAAGAGTTCCGCTTACAGAGAGTGTCTTTGTTGTTTCACTTTCCTTATTTCCCTGGTAGTAATCGGTACCAGTTAATACTGGAGTTACATTTACTGCACCAAATGCTGGAGCGCCATTATCTATTGCAATATAGAATGATTCTTCAAGAGTTGAATAGCTTGTTTCATTCTTGTTATCTGCGGCATTAATTATTACCTGATACTTTCCTTCTGGAATTACCTCAGTATCTGATTTCTGCAAAGTGAAATCAAGATTATATTCTTTGTTTCCTTCTGCATTATACTGTTTTGTGGCAATTTGAGTGTCGCCCTGCTTTACTGTTACGTTTACAGTAGCCAGACCATCATCATCCCTAAGAAGACCTAAAAGCTTGTTTGTACCGGTAGTAGCAAACATGTTTCTGTTTTTCCAAAGACCTGTTGTGCTGTTCACTACATCTGTATCAATATCTTTGTTGGCATTTGAAAGAGTAAGTGTTGGTCTATCCGTAGACTGTTTTACATAAATTGTTCTTGTTTCAGTCTTTTTATTATCAACTTCGTCGGTAGCAGTTACATAAGCTGTAATTTCGTTAACAGTATTTTCATTGTCATCTTCGGCGTCACAGATAGTTGTATCAAAAGTAGGAATTGTCCAAACCTCTGGAATTGGAGTTGTACTTGCAAGGTTACCAGAAGCCTTAACTACAGCTTCATCGCCAGTACCCTTCTTAATTTCGTAAGTAAGACTCTTAAGGCCGCTTCCTGTATTTCCGCTATCAGAAGCATTTCCGGCAATTACAATTTTTCCGTTTACATATTCTGTTCCTGCAGAAGCACCTGCAACAGAAGGAGAAACTGAAGTTACGTGTACCTCAGGCTGCTTGTTATCAATATAGAATTTAACGCTCTTTTCACCCTGGAGGTTTCCAATATCTTCTGCCTGTACAGTAACTGTTACAAGGTACTTATTCTGAGCAGATGGAACAAAGCTGCTTCCAGAACCTGGAACTACTGTTATTGTAAACAGATACTTATTTGTATCTTCTGTAGACTGTGTAAGGCTTGTTACTGTTGGAACAAGGCCTGTTACAGCAACCTGAGAGTTATCTGATACTTTGGCAATCTTAATTTCTTTTACTATGACACCATGGTCTGCAATTGATTTAAGCGAAACGCCATCTACAATTACATAACCCTCAATTGTTACACCATTTACGTTTACATTTCCTGCTCTTACGGTATTTTCAACACCATATACATAGTCGTTTGCAGGAGAAGTAATGGTTACCTTTGGAATATTGTTGCTTGTTGTAAGTTTTAACAGATAGTTGTTATCATTTGCTTCTTCAAGAGAAGTTCCGTTTCGGTCAGTTCCTGATACAACCATTCTGTAAATATAGTTTGATTTAAGCCCATAAGTTTCTGTATCAAGAGTAAAAATATAACTCTTGTGAGAATCGTCTGCACTTTCGTTCCATTTTGGAGCATTTTCACCGGTTCTATCAAGCAAATGAATTGGTGTAAGCCCTGTAAGGCTTGCATTGTAATAGTTATCTGTATCGTTAGCCTGTCCAAGCTCATACAAATCTACGCTTACAGTTTTTGGATCCGGGAAGCTTGCATCACGACCCGCTCTCAAGGAAAGAATAAGAGAACTGCCTGCTGTATAACCCTTTATCTGACCTGGCAAGGTTGTACTTGTAACACCATATTCATCCAGAGACCAGGTTGGGCTGTTATCCGGATTAAGGCTGAATTTTGATGATTTAGCCTTTGCTTCTGCATCGTTTGCTGTATCTGTAAGAGCTGTAGAAGATGCATAGTTTATTCCTGTTGTATCTGCTTTTGAAAGAATTCCTGTAATATCACTGATTTCTGCTTCAGAATAGTCATCGCTCTGGCCTTTTATAATCTGCATAATACGCTGAGCGGTAAGCGAATACTGTACTGCAAGTGTATTCTGGAAGTCATTTCCAAGGAGATAATACTGACTTGTCTGGTTTCCGGTGCCGCTTCCATTATCGCCTGGTGTTACATAAAGCTTTGCATTATCTTCAAGCATGAAACCGCCATAATAGTACTGGGTTTCTTCTGAAGAGCTGGCATCATAAATTTCAAGGTATTTTCTGTGCAACTCTGTTGCCGCTGCGGCCTGAGTTTTTCCAAAACGAGCAAGAATAAGCGGATTACTTGAAGAAACCGCATTAAGCTCTTCTGAATTTTCTATTTCTATAGATTTTAATGGAGATGTAAAATCCCCTGTAGTTTCACTGTATTGTCTGTAATAAAGCACAAGCTTTGAAGTATCGTGGTCTTCGGCAATATCGCCTGAAATTTTTAGCGAACATCCATAAACTGTTGCGGCAACATTTGCACCTATAGCAAGCGGTTTACTAACTATAAAAACTGGCGCAGTATTATCAATAGAAACAGGACATGAAGCAATTGCAGATTGCTTTTCCTGACCATCGTATGCAACTGCATTTATAATGTAGTTTCCGTCTGGGAATTCCCACTGTTTATAGCTGTCAAAAACACTTACAGACTTTGAAGCGTCTTTCTGGTTAAGTGTTATGGACCATTTTTTTCCTTTTTCGTCTATTACGGCATCATACGGCCCATATTCTTTTTCATTTTCAGGATTGTAAACTGTAACTTTTACAGCTACTACACCCATATCATCATCACATTCACCTGCTGCAACAAATGAATCGCGAATTATCGCATTTTTTGGAGGATAAGAAATACTGCTTGTTGGAACGGCGACATCGACAGCAGAGCCTAAGCCTATTTCGCAGGAAATAACGGCGAAAAGTGCTATAGCACTGAGAAGAGAGAACAACTGTAATTTAAGTCGTCTGTAATTCATTAAACATCCCAACTTGTAAATGTTTAAAAACTCTCACATTTTATCATCGGCGATTTTTACAGAAACAGTTATTAATTTTTGATTTTGAAAAGACGATTATTAATTACTTAATATAGAAGAAAAACGCAAAAAAAGCTCTTTGAAGACAAATTTATATCCTCAAAGAGCCCACCAATATGTAAATATAACACCTTTTTATTAAAAAGGCAAATTTTATTTCTTCTGAGCAGTTTCTATATAACCTTCGGAACTGGTTGGACGAATTTCATAACCAATTACCGGATTAGTTGAACCGTTACCCTTTGTTATTGCATTTGTAGCAGTTGTTGATGCACCGGCAGGTTCATTTGCAGTTTTTGCAGAAGTTGATGCTTTTATAACACCATTTCCATCTTTCCATACTGCCACATTTACACGATCTTTTGGAACGTTGCTTGTTGTAGGGATTTCTGTGATTTCCCAGAAGCCGGTATACTTATCTTTTACAGCACCTGGCGCAACACTTGTCTGTGCAGCACCTTCTGCTGTAAGGAAGGCCATCTTTGGGCCAATGCTTCCATAGTAGCTGATATACGGAATTGCTTTTCCACCTTCAGAAGCTGCTTTATCATAAGCTACATCAAGAGTAAGGTTAGAACCTACCATTCCATTTGAATCAACTACACAAGACATTGTGCTTTCATTATAAGTTGTACCAAAGGCTGGAAGCTTAGCATAATAGATGTCTCCGGCATCATTATCATAAGCGGCAATATGAACACCACCTTCGCCGTCTACTTCTATGTTACAGTAATAGCCTGCATGAGAGAATATTGTAGTTGCAGTCTGCCAGTGGTCCTTTGTATGAGCAGAACCTTCGAAGTCTGCTCGAGAAACAGCTGCCAGATCTACTGTGTTGTAAGTATATTTCAGCTTATTATTCTTTGAATCATACCATACCATAACTACAACATCGTAATTATTTTCATTTCCACTAGAGTTTGCAGGCAATACTGCTATATCTACATAAGGACCAGATACTCCAAGTGATGGAGAGGTCTGTTCTACTCCCACAGATTTATAGTTATCATCTTTATTACCGCTTCCATTTGTTGTTTCTGCATAGGTATAAGACTTTTCTTCTGCAATTATCTGGAAATCAATAATATTATATTTATCTGTAGACCAGTATTTTCCATTACCATCCTGAAGCTTTGAATTTGCTCCAAGTATTTTGTTACCAAAGTTATCATCAATGTATTTTCCTACTCCATTTGAAGCACCTGCAACTCCCGCAAAACCTCTTGTGCCATTATTTGCAGAACCTGATTTTACTGGTCTGGCTGCCCAACGGAAGCGTATTTCCTGATTAAAATTGTCATAGTAAGCAAGATAAACTGTAGAATTTATTCCACTTCCATTAACCGCAATACTTGGGCTCAATGCACGAGATTTGTCGATATACTGTCCAGGGTAGTCGGTTTGATTATTACTTGGGGCACCATCAGGTGTACGGTCTGCTTTGGTTCCAATCTGACCTATCTGTTCAAAACGCTGATGTTTTGCACCTTCCTTGTTGCTGTTGTCGCTCATACCACTAGAACCCCAGAGGCTTGTCATAAAGGCAAACTTTGCTACTGAGTTTGCACCATTAATATCACCGCCAAGAGCCACACCATAAGTGTTGCCTTCAGAGTCATAGGCAAAGCCTGTTGCACTCAGGTTATCATAGTCACCAATATAGCCCTGGTATGAATTGCTGTTTCCATTAGCCATGCTGAAACGTCGTTCACCACTCTGGTATGCAAAGCCGATTATTCCGTTACTTGGATTAACCTTCATGATCGGGTCAAAAATAAGTCCCGAAGCATAAGGCTTAGCGGCCTTATCATTAAAGGTCCATACATCAAATTCTACATCATCTGTAAGAAGATAGTTGTTTGCTGTGTTTGGTCTTCTATTGTAGAAATTAGTAAAGGTGTTATAGGTTTTCTTATCTCCATAAGCAGAAACAGCAGGCATTGCTGCGCCGTAGCTTCCCTGTGAGTTGTTGTTGTTCTTATTGTTGTAAGATTCAACGTTATCTACTACAATGCTTACCTTTCCAGACTTTGCATTTGAAGGGAGCACAAAGCCTGCTGCATTATAGTCCACTTCAGCCGGCTCATTATTTTCTGAAACAAACTTTACTTTACCACCTGCAAGGTTAAAGCCTCTCATAACAATTGTTTCGCCTGTCTTTACCGGGTAATGGCCAAGAGCGGTTCTGTCGAATTCTGTTGAGTCATTTTTCTTTGAGTTTTCAGAAAGCTTTGTCTTTATAGTTGTAATATAAGGAACTACATCCAGAGTATATCTGCTTGTATAGGTCTGCTCTCCGTCATCACCACCAGACTGTGCAGGAGAAGCTCCATCGCCGTTATTTGCAAATGCCTTTGCTGTATAAACAAGGTCACCTGCTTCGTTACGATTAACTGCTCCCGTTGCTGTATACGGAGTTCCCTTATCAAGAGCAGAAACTGTAATTTCAATTCCTTCTTCCGGTGTAATTCCCATAAGCTCTGTGTCTATGTTCATAGTCCAGTGAACTATATGGCCATGAGCCTGACTTGCATAAGGAACATTGTCTTTGTCTCTCTTTCCTGCCGGATTTGTTGTGATATAGCCGGCTGCCTTGAGTTCTGCATAAGTTGCCTGACGGATTTCTGCACTCCAGCCTGCATCACTACCAGTTCCACTATAGCTTGTCCATACGCCATCTGCATAAGAAGCAATCAGTCTTTCTGTTCCCTTAAACTTTACATAAAGATTTTTAAGAAGAGAATTATCCTGAGCAATTCCTTCCAGCTTAAAGGCTCCGGAAACCTTTGGAGTTTTTACAGTTATTTCAGAAGGTAAATCTTTACTGAGCTCAATGTGTCCGTAATTGGAATTGTTCAGTTTAAGAGAGTTTTCTTTTGCACTATTCCAGTAGAATGGAATTATCTTGTTAGTTGCAGGTGTAGTATCATTCAAAGCAACATCCATTATTATATTGAGAACTGCGCTCTGACTGTCTGTACCATAATTGAGTCCTGGTGTATGATCCCAGATTGTAAAGGTAAACTTCTGATACTCTTCATCCTTAATTCCGTTTCTGAGGATATCATCTACTGTTAATACAATTCCTTCCGGATATTCACCTGAACCAAGTGTAACTAGTTCATCGCTGTCGCCAGTTCCAGTTCCCAGGTCCTTAGGTACGTTTCCTGAATAATAATATTCTGCGGCCCAGTCACTTCCGCTTGCATTGCGCTTTGAAACTGTATAGGTATAACCAACAACTCCGTTACCACCTACAATTTCCGGCTTAATAACAGTCTTACGCTTAATCTTAATTGCGCTGGCTGGCTCTGAAGCACTTGCTCCAAGCGGCAGGGTAAGCTCGGTAATTTTCTTCATACCGTTATAACCACCGGTATAAAGCTGATGATATGAAACAAACTCGCTGTCTTCTACACTGCCGTTTCCGTTTTCATCAGTTCCAATATAAGCACCCGCAAGACGAGGAGAGTTGTTCTGTACAATTCCACTTGCTTCATGAGAATAATAATTTCCCGCTTTATCAAAAACAACATAGTGAAGGGTTACCGGACCATCGCTCATATTCTTTGAGTTTATGCTTGCTTCCCAGGTACACTTTACACCAGATTTAAGGCAGCTTTCCGGTATAAGGTCGCCGTCATCATGACTTGAAACCGGGTAACCATAACCGTAATCTTCAAGAATCTTTTCTGCATCGGCAGGTATATCTTCCGGTGCTTCGCTGTCTACAACTCCCGCAAAAGTAAAGAATGCTTCTGTTGCATTTCCCGGAGTTCCAGACAGAGTAACCACATTTCCTGAAATATTTCTAATCTTGTAGATTGTTTCGTTAACCTTAACAAGTCCGCCCTTATGAGCATATGCAGGAAGAGCTAGTCCTTCAGGAGATGCAGGAAGAGCTGCAACTGTAATATCAGCTTCATTCACACCGCTTACAGCAAGAGACTGCCACAACAAGCCTTCTGGTCCGGCTGTAAAATCAGAAACATTCATAAGGCTTCCTGTTTTATCAAGACGAATTAACGGATTCAAAGCCTTGTTCTGTCCATTGAGTTCTCTTGTGAAATAGAAGGCAATGCGGTCTATACCACTCTGATTTGCGCCGTTAATTGTTTCTTCATAAGCCTCTGAACCAAAGCTATAGTAGCCGTTATTATTCATTATCTTAAGACCATTCTGAATATCTACTACTGCAGGAACTACCGGTGCTTTATTATCATAGTTCACTTTGAAGACTTTAGTTACAGACTTTGCTTTTTCGCCTGTACCGTTATCTTTTGCATAAAGTGTTGTTTCTGATGTTCCTACTGCCTCGAGGTCTGTAGAACCAACAGGGAAGCTGAATACATAATTTGTAATTTCATCTTCACCATTGGTAACCTTATAAGGAAGTATTATAGCTTCATTTGTATCAAGGCTGGCGCTAAGCAGACTTCCACTTGAACCGCCTGTTCTTACCTCGCTGATTCCGCTGAAATCACTTACATAACCAACAACATACCACTTGCCAGGAACACTCATTCCTTCTGTATATGAACGTTTTGCCTTTACGGCTGCATCAGCAAACTTAACATATCCATCTGAACCAAGCTGGGCTGAACCGTCGGCTGTAAGATCAAGTCCGTTTGCAGCATTAAAGCCTGTCTTCCACTGAACCAGCTGTACGTTCTGATTAACAACCGGAACATCGTTATCAATATTGATTGTCTTAGTTCTTACACTACTTATGCGGTTTTCTGCATCTACTGCATAAAGGCGGAGCTTTATTGTTCGCTTCTGTCCTTCTACTGTTGGATCGAATTCGCCTCTTTCATTTATCTTCTGACGCCAAACAGATCCGTCGATATGAATCTTGATTCCGTAAGCAGCGCTGAGGTTTGGAATTGCAGAAAGAGTATATCCATAAGCGGCACTTTCAAGCATTGCTTTGTCGTCGTTATCCCAATCACCATCACCATCTGCATCAATTTGCATGTATACATCGTAGCTTGAAGTTTTACCTTCTACTGAACCAATAATATTGATTGAACCACCGAGTGTTGGATTATCTGTAGCAGGATAACTGAAGTATACCTTTGGTCGGTCTCCCTGAGGGTCTACCCAGATTGGGTGTGCGATTTCTTTTATATTTCCAGCCGGGTCTTCTGCCTTAAGATGCAGATAAAGTTTAACAATATCATCAAAAGGATTTACTGTATCTGCCAGAGCCTCCGAAGTTGTTATTCCCATATCTATAAGCCAGCTGTTCAAAACTAAATCAATACTGAAGGTTGCAATTCTTGTATCTGCAGGATCGCTGTAAGCCCTATAAGCACAAAGGCTTGCAAGTTCAGAGCTTGCTCCTGCCGAAGCCAGATTTACACTTGATGTAGATCCTGTATCGCTGCTCTTCTTAAGGTATGAGAATGCAGGTAAAGCTGTATAGCCGTCTGGAGAAGCTTCTATTGGAGAGACTGCATAAGAAAACTTTACGCTTTCTGATACAGAGCCTGTAGCAGTTATAGAACCACTCTGCTCTTTATCTGTGCGAGGAGTGTTTACATTGATTTCAGGTTTTGTATTATCCTGTTCAAAAGACTTTTCAACCTTTCCTTCATGGTCAGCTTCGTCCTGAGCAATAAGCTTTACATTTACAGTTCCGCTTCCTGTATAACAAGGAATAGAAACTGTATAGGTATTTGCTGCGCCGGCAAGAGGAAGAGCTGTAAATGGAGAACCAGAGATTTCATTATCACCAAGCTTTACGCTTGCTTTTACTGTTGCCGCATCTACACCTGTACCGTCATCTGTAGCGGTAAACTTAAGCTGAATATTCTTTATTGATCCACCAAGAACCTTATTGAAGCTGTCTTTAGAAACCCATTCTGACCAGTCTGCTTCTGCAATAGCTGAAAGGTTTTCCTTTGTAGTTGTTCTTATTTCTGTAAGAGTTACTACAGGAGCTTTGGTATCAATAGTTACAGGAATTGGTGCTTCGAATGTATGAGCCGGACTTGCTGAATCTGTAATATAAAGACGTTTCCAGCTGTCTTCTTCTGTCGTAGTAAATTCTGCATTTGTTGAATCAACAACCTTGAATTCGATATTCTGGCTGCCCTGCTGTGTCAAAACAAAGCTTCCGCCTGTAATAGAAGTCCAGTTATCAGCAGGATTCAATCTATAGGCTACAGAGTTAACTGCTCCATCATCATCAAAAACACTTACATAAATTCTATAGCCGTTTGAATCATCTGAAGAACTCAAAACAACAGGATTTAAGGTGCTTGTGTTTTCCAGATTTATATCTGTGAATGTAATTGTCGGGCGGTCTTTGTTGCGGTCAATTGTATATTTTACAGGATTAATTACAGACTCGTTTCCGGCTGCATCCTTTACGAGAACAAGAATCCATACTGAGCTTGTATCTGCATCAGCAGCAATAAAGTCTGCAGCAAAGAAGTTTTCTGTAAAACTGTAGTTATAGAGCTGTGAAATATTTACTCCATATTGTGTATTTACGGCAGGAGAAGCCGGGCTTGCTTTTGTTGTTAAAGTCTTAAGAAGTGTATAATCACTCAGGCTGTCTGGTTCAGCTTCTGAAGTTGCATAGTAAAGAGAAACCTCTTCCGGCACACTGCCCTCGTCGCTGCTTGTTCCGGTTATTATATTTGTACCATTTATTACTGCATTGTTTGCAGGACTTATACTGTCTACAGTTGGAGGCTCAGTATCTTTTTTCAGAATTGCAATTTTTGTTGGGGTTGGTGTAATATTTCCTATGCCATCATTATCATCTGCCCAGTCTTCTGCTGACATAGTTATAACATTGTAATCGCTATTTGCTGAATTAAACCAGGTTCCTTCATTTGGAGTGAGTTTAAGCTCCCAGATTGCATATGAAGCCTGATTCATAAATGAACATTTAGCTGCACCAGCTTCTGGATTTTCATTGCTGAATTGTGCATCTGTAGGTGCATAGCCCTTATAAGTTAATGTTCCATAATCATTTGTAAATGAAACCTCTACTGCATTTTTGAAGCGGTTAGCATCTGACTCTGACAGTGTGTTTCCATCTGCATCTTTTGCAACAACTGTCAGAGTGTTTGCCGGTTTCTTTGTAAAGTTGCCGTCAATTGCAAGATTTCCATCTACATAAACTCGAAGTACCTTTAAGCCGGCATCAAGGTCTTTTACTGCGCCGCTTAAGATTATTGGTGTTGTACCATTAGTAAGCTTTTCTGTACTTGCCGCAATTACTTCAGGGGCTGTCTGATCTACATTGATTTTGAGGACTTTGATATTAGAAATGTCACTGGAAAGAACGCCGCCTCCGAGATCTACTTTGCTATAGTTATATTTATTTCCACAATTATCTATAGGTCTTATGAGCAGATAGTTTGTTTTTGTTCCTGTACCGGTAGGCTGTGTGAAACCAGAAATACTTGCGGTTGGTTTAATAGTACCGGTATTTACTTCCGGAATAGTAAAGCTTCCGCTTGCACTCCAGTCAGTTATAGTATCAAAACCAGCCTTGAGTATCTCTTCTATAGTTGAGTCTTCTGTAGATAAATCATCTTTGTTTGCCGCATAGAGCTTGTATTCGAGCTTAGCAAGGCCTGAGCCTATACTGTCACTGCCAGTCTCTTTATAAGTTGTTTCAAAATCAAGGGCTGTAAATCTTACATAAGTGTTTTCAGAATATCTTCCCTTACTGTTATTATCTTTAAAACGTCCTGTATTTATTTTAATATTTTTGTCTTTTTTAACAGCAGTTCCACGCAAATTATAAGTATCTTCCGTATATGAACTTTCAACAAGCACTGGTGCTGTTGTATCGCCTTTTACATAAATAGTTCGTACTGTCGTATTTCCAGCCTTATCATAAGCTGTAAGAGTAAGAGTTGCATTATCAAAGTTTTGAATTCTGTTTGAAGGTACAGTAGAAGACCATGAAGAAGCTGTTAAAGTTTCGCTGAATGAAGTCTTTCCAGACTGTTCCATCTTAAGTTCAATTTTATCAAACAGATAATTATCTGTCGCAGTTCCGTTAATTGTGAGAGGTGTAGTATAAGCTCTTTTTGGTTTATTAGATTTAGGATCAATATCAGCTAAAACAACCTCTCTGTTGATATAGTATGTATCTTCTGCCTTTTTATATACCGGCTTAGAGTTGCTCATTGTAAGAGTAAGGTCTTTTATTTCAGGTGCAGTTGTATCAACTATCAAGGTGCATGGGCTGATTTCCTTTGAGTTTCCGGCAAGGTCAGTTCCACAAACTGTAAGAGCACCAGACTTAAGCTGCTCTTTATCGATTGTTGCTTCAAAAGCAGAACCTGTAATAATCAGTGTTTTAAAGTCTACCCAGCTGGCTGTTGCATTTTCTGTTTCAGAGTCAGTATCTACTATCTTATATTTTAGTGGTTTAGTTTCAGTTGTAACGGCAGGTATTCCACTCTGAATATCTGTAATGGTACCGCTAAGAGTTAAATCACCAGATTTATTTACATAAATATTACCGCTTAAACCTGTAACAGTAAGGCCAGGTTTTGTTACATCCATCTGCAGCTGAACGTGCTCTGCAGCAGATACATTTCCAGCCTTATCAGTTGCCTTAATCCAAAGATGTTTTACAGAAGAAGCATCTTCACTAAAAGCAATATATGAGTTCCAGGTATTACCACTTCCAGACATGTTTACCCATACCGGATTTGCGCCTTCTGGATCTGTTGTTGTATAGGCTACAGAAACTACTCCAGAACCTGAAGTTCCGTCACTTGTTTCAATAGTAAAGTTTCCAGAGTTTTTATTGTACCAGACAGAGTTATCTACCAGGCTAATTTCTTTATCATCAAGGTTAATCTTAGTAATTGAAGGAGCATTCTTATCAATTGAGAAAGTAACAAACTGCGTTGATGTATGACCATCATAAGCTGCATATTTATCTTTTGCTGTATAAAGAATTTTATAAGTACCGCTTTCTGTAAGGCTTATTGTATTGTCGTTCCATTCTGCGGTGCCGGCAATTATCTGAGCTGCATTTCCAATTGTTATATCTGCTTCTCCAATAAGACTTTCATTATTTTCAATTTTATAAACTTCTCTTTTAAGTGTTACAAAGCCACTTCCGTCTTTTACCTTACCTTTTACTTCAGGTGCATTCTGGTAATAAGTATTTGCATTTGAATTAGGAGTATCAATAATTATTTCCGGAGCACCGTTATCTACTATTACGGTTATTGGTCCCCGGGTGCTTGTTTTTGCCACTGTACCTGCAGGCAGAGTTCCATTTAAAAGTTTGGTTGGCTGATCTGTTGCCGTTACAGATATTTCATATTCGCCTTCTGTAGAAGGAAGAGTGTAATTCAAATTGGCAGAAGTTGAACCGGTAGAAACAGTCTGTGCTGCACCATTTACTGACACAGAAGCAAGACCGTCATCATCTGTAATACTGCCTATAATAACTCTGTTAGAGCTTGTAAAAAAGTTAGGACCGTCATCTGTAATATTTGTAAAATCGATTACAGGGTTATCTGTAGACTGCAATACGTGTAACGGATAATCTGTAGGAAGGCTTTCATTTCCCTTACTGTCTCTTGCAATTAAATGTAAAGTATATGGACCATCTGTAAGGCTGGTTGTATCCAAAGCAAATTTCCAGGTTGCACCGGCACCACTTACAGTATGTTCTTCACCATTATCAATTTTCCATGAAAGTGTAGAAAGACCGCCTCCAACATCAGAAGCAGTTCCAGAAATTATTACGATTCCGTTTACATAAT
>JAEEGL015020663.1_pt1 | contig 22927 bp, 19 predicted proteins | sample 9134231 | NCBI WGS metagenome assembly JAEEGL01 (sample SAMN16246548, study PRJNA631951) | gut metagenome | biome: gut microbiome; feature: rumen; material: fiber-attached | host: Bos | place: Iran: Karaj | collected 2018-10 | reverse complement strand
TTTTCTTTCTTTGCATATTCAAAGGAATAATTAAGTAACTCAGTTGCAACACCACGATGCTTATATTTTTCTTTTACAGAAAGAACATCTATATTTAATGATCTATAAAACTTAAAATAATTCTGTGAACTTTTTCTTGCACGATGACAGATAACAAAACCCATTATTTCTTTATCACGAGCAACCCAAATCATGTTTGACTTTATAAGTTTCTTATATTCTCTTTTTTTCAGTTGTTCACTACTTTTTATGATCTTATATAAATCGGGTCTCAAACTGCAGTGATAATCCTGACATTCCTGCATAATACTCAGAAGTTCTTCATAGTCATTTTTTCTGGCACTTTCAATTACCATAAAAATCCTCAATCTTTTTTACTTGAACTTGTGGAAAAATCAAGTTGGAAATGGTAGTAACCATTACTACCATCCAACTTTTTACAATCCTTATACAGGTGTTTTTAAATAAATGTTTTTAACTCTTTTTTAAATACTTTTTATTTTGTAATTGTTTTTAAATTATTTTGAAATTATTTTTAAATCAACTTTTTTATTACCTATACTTTACCTTATTTTTCATTATAATCAACCCTCTAAAAGCGTGTTTATGACAGAAGTCACACTCATTTTTAAACATATATGACAAATGTCATATGATTAACCATGGTTAATTCATAAAATCCAGTTTTCGAAGCATCATATGCATAACTGTACTTCTATCTATGACTATCCGTCCTTCTGCACTAATTCCCGGTAAGAGTCTTGCAGTCGATCCATGTTTTGTATGTAAACAAGGATTTTCAATTATTGCTTCTACGATAAAAAATGCCTGCCCAGTCTGTGTTACAGTTACATCAGGAGGAATGACAGAAACCTGTGTTTCCACCATCCCATACTGACTTGGAGCAAGTCCAGGAAATTTAATTTTTACAGGATTTCCAACTTTAACTCTTGCGACGTTGGAAGGATCAATATAAATATCAGCTCTAAGGGATTCATCATTCTGTGGAACTATTTTTATTACTTCTTCTCCCGCAAGAACATAATCCCCTATATTATATTTAATACTCTCACTGATTCGGCCTGAGATTGGGGCATAAATTGTTGAGTTTTTTATTGCCCTTTCTAATTCACTTATACGACTTTCGATACTCTTTTTTTCTGATTCTAGAGATGAAATCTTTTCACCTGTCTGTAAAGATTGACTATTCAGCCAGGTTTCATATGAGAGTTTGGTTTGAGTGTATTGATTTTCTAAATCTACAATAGTTTGTGGCACTCTTAAAGCTGGAGGAGCATCTCTTTCCCTCTCATACTTTATTCTGGCATCTTCAAGAACTTTCTCATAACGCGATTTTTCAAGAAGAAATGCATTTGATTTATAAAAAGCATCAGTTTCTTTTTCCACATTAGCCATTATTCCACTGTTAATTGTCTGTAAAAGTGTTTTATATACAAACAGATCTCCAGAATTCTTTATCTGTAATGTCTTATAGGATTCAAGTTCTGTTTTTGTTGCTGAAGTGTCTAGAGAAAACAGGAGACTTCCCTTTTCTACAAAATCATCATTATCAAAATTCTTCAATAATAATTCTCCACTTGTGACACATCGAACAGAAGACACCGCCTCACTTGGCCTCAACAAAACCTGTGCTTTTACCACATCATCCATGGGAGCAATTAATGCCCAAATTATTACAGCAATAATAGACAGACAAATTGTAAGGATAAAATAATAGATAGAATTCACTGGTTTTAGAATAAAAAAAGCGGAAGTTCTTTTCATATCATCAAAACTTTTCAAATACATATAATTTACTCCCACAAATTAACTGGCTTCATTCCACATTTCACTATATAAACCATTCTCTTTCAGTAATTGCTTATGACTTCCATGCTCTACAATTTTTCCATCTTTCATCACATAAATTTTATCGCATCCAGTTACTGTAGTAAGTCTGTGTGCAATCAGGATAACAGAAATCTTATCTGAACGAAGTTGTCGTATTACCTTATGAATCTCCATTTCACTAACGGTATCCAGACTACTTGTAGCTTCATCCAAAATTATCAATGAAGGATTTCCAAGCAAAGCTCGCGCAAGGGCAAGTCTTTGTTTCTCACCACCACTAAGTCCTCCTCCATGCTCACCCAAAACAGTCTCATATCGTTTCGGCAACTTTTCTATAAACTCATGCGCCCCAGCCTTCTTAGCTACTTCAATTATTTCTTCCAATGTAGCATCCGGGTTATGCAGGGCAATATTCTCACGGACAGTGCCAGAAAATAAGAAAATTTCTTGTGGTACATATCCGATTTGACTACGTAGATATGCTGTGTCAATATCGCGAACATCATTTCCATCAAGGAATACTCGTCCTTCATTTGGTTCATAAAATTTTAAAATTAATTTTACAAAAGTTGATTTTCCTGAGCCACTGGGCCCCACAAATGCTGTCCAGCTACCTGCTGGAATTTCTAATGAAAAATCTTTGTACACTGGACGACGGCTACCATATGCAAAAGTCACATTATCCAACCGTATGTTACCGTTTATATGTTCTGGCTTCATATACCGTATAGAATCATTTTTCTCTTTTTCAAGTTCGAGAATTTCACCTACTCGTTCAGCAGCAACGAGTGCTTCCTGAACCTGATTCTGAATATTAACTAATCTAAATAACGGACCACTAAAATAGCCAAGTAATGAATTAAATGTAATTAAGGTTCCAAAACTCATTGTCCCATCTATAATTGCAGAACATCCAATCCAATAAACAAGAATCCCACTTACTCCACTTATCAATCCACTGAGAAAGCCTTGTGATATACCAAAACGATTTAATGTCCAGGTAGTGTTTACTGCTGTCATTTTCTTTTTTTCATATTCATAATTTACAACTTGTTCTGCATTTAGAGCTTTTACTGTCGCAACTCCATTTAAGGATTCATATAGATACGATTGAACTTCTGCATTCTGACTCATAACTTTTGAATAATAGCTGCGATAAATCTTTGCATAGAAAAGTGAAATACATGCTGCTAAAAGAACAGTTATAAAGGAAATTCCGAATAAACTCGCATTTATTCTAAATAGAATTGGAGCACTAACTATTATCATTACAACATCCATAACTCCACTTATTGCAGTTGAAGAAAATGTTTGTTTTATTTTTTCCAGATCTCCCAAACGACTTAATATTTCACCTGACTTACGAGATTCAAAAAATGAAACTGGAAGATCAAAAATATGCGACAAATACGAGAAATTTAATTGTAAATCTGTTTTAAATGAAAAATGTGAAAGTAATACATTTCGTATGGTTGTAACAATACTCTGGATTATAATAACAAACAAAATTCCAGATGAAATAGTTGTTAATGAAAACTTAGCTTTAGAATATACAACTTCATCAAAAATATATTTATAATAGAAGGAACTTAATATTCCAAATAATAACAATAAAACTGAAGAAATAAATGAAAATATAATAGTTTTCCTATGCGGTAAAAGAACAGGTAAGAATCTTGTTATCAGGTTGGTTTTCTTGTTTTTTGTAAAATCAGCATCTGGCTCAAAAAAAACAGCATATCCACTCCAGTCTTTGCAGAAGCTCTCAATTGTTCTTTTCTTTTTTCCTGTTAAAGGATATGGATCCCAAATTTCTATTTTTCTTTTTGTAATATTTTTTACTACAACAAAATGACTTGTTACATTCCCATCTTCACATTCAATTTTTAAATGCGCAATAAATGGTGTTGGAAGCTTTTTTGAGAGAACTTCTTTTTCACCTTTAAGAGCTTTACTTTTAAGGCCATATTTTTTGGCTGCTACAACCAGTCCCTTTAGGTTTGTTCCATCTGTATCTGTTCCAGCATTTTTTCGTATTTCAGAAATACTCAAGTGGCATCCAAAAAACGAGGCAATCATTGCTAAACAGGCAGCTCCACAATCTGTTTCATCAAATTGTTGATAATACTTCATATTACATCTCTTATTATTGCATTAAAGCGGCAGTTACCTTCTTCATATCAATCTTATTTTCCAATAATTTGATAAGGAAGTTTATTGATTCTTCGATTACATATTTTCGAATCTGACATTCAACCTCATCTGTCTTGTACACAGATTTATTACTTTCCAGACTATTATAATGGCAGGTTCCACCACAAATATATCTTGCCCAACAAGATGAACACTTATCCATCTGGCTAACTAATATTGGTTTAAGTAATTCTTTTGATGATTTTTTTTCATCAATATTGCCTAAGCAATACTCTTTATTTCCTATCACATAGAGACATGGATACATATCTCCTTTTTCATCAAGAACAACTTCATCACCCCAGGTACAACGTCCAGACTGTCTTGTTCTGCTAAACAAATTCGATATAGCGAGCATAGATAAATCTTCTTTTAATAAAGTAAATGAACTGAAATCACCGTTCTTTATTTCATCAAAAAGTTTTTCATACAATCGTTTATATCCATCTTTCAGTAATTGTACATTTTCTTCTGTAAAAGAATTCACGTTTCCATTTCTGATAGGACACATTTGGATTGCAGAAACTTTTAAATCTCTTAAATATGAATATAATAAATCTGGATTTGGATAATCACTTGTTAGCACACAGGATATTTTTATGCCGACATTATTAGCCTGTAATTTAGCAATATTCTGAAGAACATCTTTATGTGAACCGCGATTATCATAATATTTTCTATTTTTATTATGAACTTCTTCTGGTCCATCTAAACTAATCCAAAATGGATCTATTCGAATTCTTTTTATAAGGTTAATATCTTCATCCGTCAAATGAGCTCCATTCGACATAAACCATAGTCTAAACTGCTGATAATCTTTATGCTTAAGGAAATCAGAATAGAAAGTCTCAAGAAGTTCTCTGTTTAAGCGTAAAAGCCTTTTTTTATCTAAGAACTCAGGATCATAATTACCTTTCTTTAAGATTTCCTCTACTTTATCTTTTTGTTCAAAGCGACTGTATAATTTTTCATCCAGAATAATTGATCTTAAATCCTCATCTGGATTACCTGAAAATGAAATACCATTATTTGTATATAAATCCTTTTGTAATAATTCTGAAAAATCAGAGTAAGTGCCCTTTAATATTTCATTTTCTTCTATATATAAGTTCTCATATTCAGCAAATTTATTATCTAATGCAATAATTTTATCAGCGTCTAAAAGAGCTTCTGCTGTCATATCTATTGAGAAAATAATTTCATCATTGTTAGCCTTAAAATATTTGTCTGCGTATTCCAAGACTTCAAAAGTTTTCTCAAGGCTCATAACATTTTTATTATTTTTATGTCTGTAACAGTAAGTACAATTCAAATTACATTTATTTGAAAAATTAATTGTAAGATGAGTTTCTGGTAAACGAGAAAAGGCATGAATACTATTCCATTGCAATAATTTATTACAAAATTCTTCTATATTATTTGCAACATTTGAATCTTCAGGAACCGTTTCTCCTTCAGAAAAAAGAAATTTTTCACAGGCATCATTTATTGGATAAATATTCTGTGATAAAGCATCATATAAAAACTTATAGTTATTAGAGCTACTAAACAGCTTAATTCGATTCTGAGATTTTAATTTTGTTTTTAATTCTGTAATAATTTCATTCATAAATATTTCTCTTTTTTATTATTTTGCAGTTGTTATAGAAGGCATCGCAAGTAATATTACTTACGATGCCAAGTTTTTTTATTTATTTAAAACATACTACAGCGGTGAACCGAACCTACTACATCCATATCCCGGTGAACATGCAAAAAAACAAATCGATCCTGCTCCACAGTTTCCACCAACTACATCAGTCATATCAACTTCTGATACTTCTGAAAACACCCCTTTTCCTTCAGATACTAAACCGAAAGATTCCAATACACTAAAACTTTCTACAGTTTTCATTTTTTTACTCCTAACTCTTTTAGTTTTTTATAATCGATTATTCAATAATACATGACATCATTTCCGGACTATGAAATCAATAAATACTTCTTAATCGATTTATAATATGTTTTACAACGTAAAACTATTATTCAAATCGCATTCTTTTTTTAGGTGACAAATACATTCCATTCCACTTTTTTATGTTATAAGCTTCATAAAACTCATCAAATTGTTGAACAATAGCATTAACTCTTAAATAATAAGGAGGATGAGTATCTTTTTCATTATTGATTCGTATGATTTGTTCTGAAGTTACAAAAAAATTCTCTGCAGCGATAGTTTTGAAAAATAACTTATAATCAAAATTTTTATTTTCTCGCGCTAAATTAATTACAGCATTAAGCCCAAACACATCAGCACCAATTTCTCCTTTACATAATGTTCCATTACATTTTACATCATCAATTATATTAAAGGTTGAAAAGTAATCGGCTAATAAGTTTAATCTTTTTTCGAGTTCCTCATGATCTGTTTTATTTAGTCGTTGGTAAATTACTCCATTTTCACCTGGTAAACTGAATACATGACTAATTTCATGTGCTATTACATAGCCTAAAGTTGCATATTTTTCTTCAACAGATAATTGTGAATTATAATTTAATCCATAAATATATCCTGCATGAATATTAATACTATTATTTGCTCCATTATAAAAAGCATTAAATACTTGAGGAGCGAGTGTCCATTCATATTTGTCTAAATCCAAATAGCATTTTCTTGCGTATAATTTTTTTTCATATATAATAACATTCATTATAGATGAATAAAAATTTCCAGTTAATTCTAAATTACTATAATCATTAAAACCAGAATGACCTGTAATAACTTTTGTTTGATTTAATAGTTCAATTAAATTATATTTAGAACCAATATTAAGCCATGTCCAACCTGATATGATTTTTTTATATTGCTCCAATATTTTTTCAGCGAGATTTTTTACATCTTTAAAAACATCTTCAGAACAAAATTCTGAACACCATATTTTACCAAGAAATTCCGGAACATAAGTATTTAAGATTTTTACTGATATATCTTCATCATATATCGAAAATGATTGGCCATACAATTTTTCATTTAGACTCATATATTGATTAAAAGTCTCGCTATCCAATAAAGCAGCTGAATTCATCAATAACTTACATATCCATAATGCTTTTATTGATTCAATATTATTTTCAGTAAAAATCGAATCGAGAATTTTCATTTCATCAGAAAATTTAATTTTATAACATAAATCTGGGATTCCACTATTATATAAGTAATCTTTTAAAGGTAAATTCTTATATTCTATGTTAATTTGATTTGCATATATAAGTCTTGAATCATATACATTTTCTTTTTTAAGTTTCTCAGAATATTGATTTTCAAAATTATATGCATTTATTACAAGTTCCTGGATTGTATTTTCTGTATACCCTAATCTACCTAATAGATATTTATAAAAATCGAAATAACAATCCACCTCTTTACTAAATAAATAAACTATTTCTACTTCAGGAATATGATTAAGGCCATCCGAATTTCTCAAATTTAATTTCAGTGGAAAAAAAAGTCTTGCTTCATCATCTTTTAATAATTCATTTATTTCCTCTAATGTTCTTATTGACTGAATTGTTTTTATAATTGGAATTATAGAGTTAATACCATTTAGATCTCTGCTTTTCCAGTCAATTGACATTCTATATAAATCAATCAAAGTCTTTTTTTCAGTTGATAAACCTATATTGTAATCTTCATTTAGTTGTCTTAAATTATCTAAAATTATCTTATTAAGACTGTCTACACCAACATTGTTTTCTGTTGAATTTATAAAACACTCATAATTTATAGCTTGATAGAAATCATCCTTTTCAGATGGCTTTTTTGGTAAAACATTTCGTTCAATATTTGTATTTAACCACTGTGTTTTATTACTACAACTGTTACTGAAGAGAATTATAACCAAGATTAGAAAAAAATAAATTCTTCGTTTCATAATTTACCTTTTAAATAGTCTTAAGTAGAAATCTCTACTTAAGACTATTCTCCTTATAAATTAGAGACCGCTTCCATTAGGCAATGCAATTTGTCCTGGCAAACATGGTCCACTACTTCCACAACCACTTGGAATTGGCCCCCAACCTCCTCCACAGCCTCCGCCGCAACTTCCTCCTACAACATCGAGAGTTTCCATCTCAGAAACTTCCTTAAAAATCCCCATACTTTCAGAAAAGACTCCAAATGAATTTAATGCATCATTTCTTTCTAATAATTTCATCCTATTCTCCTTATAATAGTTTATTTATAATTATTAAGTGATAACATTCATTTTGCATCCGGATTACAACATGAACAAATTCCACTTAATTAATTATTCCAACGTTACAATGTATTTTTCTAATTCTGGTATAAAATCTTCTAGTTTCTTATAGTGTTTTCTATTTTGTTCATATACATTTAAAAAATCCGCTATTTTCAAAACATATATTCTTTTACGATATTCTATTTCTTCTTTATTAAAATGGCTCATCACAGATTCAGACAAAACTTTTTCAACAAACTTATCTGCACAAGCTTGATTTATTGTTTCATTTAAAACTGCAAATCCAGAATTATATCCATCTTTTATATATTGAGATGAATATTTATAAAATAGCGTATCAAACAAATTCCTAATTCTGTCATTTTCATATAATTTTCTTGAGATATTAATCGTTAATGGATGAGATGCCTCATGTGCTAATAAATATATAAATGAATCCTTATTACTTCCTATGGCTAACACTGGATGAAAACTCTCTTTTCCTTTTGAATTTTTTATGGATATACCAAAATTTCCACCACCTGTAAGATAAGTCATATTTATATACAAAGGTTCTTTTAATTTAATACCATAAAAATCTTCTAACCACTTATCAAACTTGTATCCATCTAATATTTCTAAATACTCATTACAAATTTCTTCATAATCTTTTTTATGTTGCTCAAAAAAAACATCAAATTTTGATTCTTCCCTAAATTTACGAATTTCATCTATAAAATTTTTATCAGAATAATATGGAATTTTTTTTGCTGCTACATTATTTAAACCTTGGATAAGAAAATTTTTATTATCAAGATTTAATATAAAACCTGTATTCTCTTGATTCATATACATACCATATTCAGGTATTAAACTGTAATTTAACCTATTACTTCTAATTGAATAAACAATATTACTATCCTTATAAGATATGAAATACTTATCCACTTCATTAATATATGAATTATCCCATTTATTAATAAAATTATATGGTTCTGCTCCTGAAATTCTTCCTAATATCATCATCATTTCAACATTTGGATTTACTACTACTTTGATTTTTCCGTTAGTTGAAACAATAGATTCTGAATTATTTCCGTTGTTAATATAAGTCTTTTTGCAAGAAATAAATAATAATAATAAAATGCAACATAATAAATTTTTCTTCATTATTCTTTTCCAACAATTATAATTATTTTTTTAGGGGAGATTCATAATCTTACAGTAAATATATGAATCTCCTCTTAAAAAATTTAATTAGCCACTAAGTCATACTGGCCCACAGCCATAGTAACTAGAACCACATGGATTATAAGGACCACAGATGAAACAACCTATTCCTGCACCACACTGACCGCCAATTACATCTGTCATTTCGAGTTCAGAAACTTCTTGAAACACACCCTGGTCATTAGTTCCTAATCCAAATGATTCCAAAACATAAAAACTTTCCAATGTTTTCATTCTTTCCTCCTATTTTTTTTTTTTATAATCGATTATTCAATAAATATATGACATCATTTCCGGACTATGAAATCAATAAATACTTCATAACCGATTTATAATATGTTTTACAACGTAAAACACTATTATCTATTTAAACTTTTTTACTTTCTTTTCATAATATGTTTCCAAATATTCTTTCGGGTTATTCTTTATGTTTAAACAAACAGGATTTATTTCTTTCTTTAATTGCATATTTTCACGTCTATGCTTAGGACAACCTCCCATACATGAATACAAAAATAAACAATCTTTACAAATCTCATCCTCAAAACCCGAACTCTCCATAACATGATATTGAATAACATTATTCAAATCTTTAAAACCTGTAATTACATTTCCTAAACTTTTCTCTTTTATAGCAATTTCTTCCCAACATCTATAAATATCACCTTTTGAATCTATAACAAAACTATTGACAACCTGAATGCTACAGCCACATAGGCGATTTTTTAATGGAAATATAAATGAAGCTGGCAAATTATTTCCTTTTACAAGATTTAAAAGATATTCTGTAGATTCTAAAGATGACATACAATCTGCTGAGTGACAATTTGATTCTGAATCTTGAAAAACGAAAGCCGGATAAATCTCAAAAGCCTTTGAATATTTTTTTTCTATCAATTCATACACTTTCGCATAATCATTTAAATTTGTTTTATCCAAATTTACCCTTATTCGTACATTAATATGTTTTTTATTTCTATTACAATAATCATAAATTTTATCAAGAGAAGCAAAAATGACATCAAAAGATTGGTGACCATTCTTCATTGGCCTTCTTTTATTATGTGTTTCTTTATCCCCATCTAATGTTATCTGAATATAATCAAATTTTCGTTCTGCAATAAACTTAATAATTTCTTCATTTATTAATGATCCATTTGTTACCATCCCATAATGAATTTCTGGAATTCCCAAGGCTTCTATTCGTTTTGTTATTTCCACAATTTTTTCCCAGACACAAAGAGGTTCTCCACCATACCAGGTGAGATTTAAATTTTTACAATCATGTTTTTTTATAAATTTAATTAATCCATCAATAACTTCTTCAGACATTGTAACATTCTGAACTCGCTCTCCTTCATAGCAATACGTACACTTAAAATTGCATGCCATTGTAGGAGCCACTGTCAGAGTCAAAACATAAGGATTAAACCTTGCTTGGTATGAAATAAACTTCAATCTCTTAAATCTTTCTTCATCTGATTCAGGAAGTAAAACTCCTGTTTTAATAAATTCTTTTTTTATATCTTCTGGTAACTCTGAATCGTCGCCTGTGTCAAACATTTTCTGAACATGAGGTACATTTTCCTCATCTAATTGGAAAAAACTGTTTGAATTTCCACAGAACAACAGATAACCATTTTCCTTTGATTTGAAAAATAAATTTCTTTTTGATACGTACATTTTTTCACCTCTTAATTTTTTTAATTGTTTTAGTTTTTAAATATGATTTTGCTTAAATCTACTATTTTATTCCTCCAACTGTTTTTTTCATTTATTTTTATAGTTTTCTGTATATTCATATTCTTATCTAATTCTTTACTTAAAGAACTTATCAATGAATTAATATTGACTTTTCGTTCTGTATAAATAATCTCTGGTTTTAATATCCTGTTGGCATCATATAAATACTCAGAATCATATATTGCATTTTCTGTTTCATATCTTATTTTTTTGATATTTGGATATTCATATTCATCATATATTTCAGATGTTGTATAAACTTTTAGCCCAAAAGCTGCAGCCTCAAGGACATAAGGATTAAAAGTTCGAGTTTTGTTTAAATCAATTAAAATTGAATTATTCTTTAATATCTCATCAACTTCATCTATCATTCCTGTTGTTGTTTTATGTATAAAATTTGGATTCATACAATTGCTTTCGATAAGTTGATTAATTCTGCCTGAAACTTCTCTTTGATATTTCTGTATATTTGAAATATGCTTTTCCAAAATTTTTTCCGGCATATGTAATTCTAAATTTTTGAATATCTTAAATTCATCTATAAGAGAATTTATTGTCACAATTGTAATTGGTACATATCGTAATTTTGAATCTACACTTGCTGTAAGCTGTAATAAACATTGTATTTCCTTAAGGTTTCGTAAAAGCAAATCAACAATCACTATTCCTTTAGGTCTTTCAGCTGCATTACTGTTTTTTAGGAAATCATTGATTCTTTCAGAAAAAATACCAGGTATCAAAGTATTCGAATTCTTGTAATCATTTCTAATAAATAAATGATTATAAATTTTTTTATTCATTAGAAATTCATTAGAACTTTGTCCATAGTATGGTACATCTCCCCACCAGATAAGATTCTCTCTAAAACCCTTATTATTTCCTGCTATTAATGAATCTATTACTGAATAGACTGGTTCGTTTAAAAGCCTTAAGTTTCTATCATAAGCTTTTTCCAAATTGCTATTTGACACTTTTGAAAATGAAAATAATTTTGACTGATCTTTTATTTCATCATAAGTTAATTCTAAACTTGCATAATACCCATTTTCATTTAATGCTTTTACAAGTTCAAAATACAAAATAGTATTTTCACGATTATCTGAAACTGGTGTAGTAACAACCCTAACTTTTAACAGCTTATTAAACGCTGAAAAAGTATATCCCGTCTTTATTTTCCAGAAATCATCTAAATCAACCAAAGAGTTCTTATTCTGAACTTTTATTGTTTTACAAACTCTGGTAAGCTCTTTAAGGATTTCATACAAATACTCAATTGAGAAAAGAGAATAACTTCCACTCAAGATTCCCTGTTCAAACGCAGAATTTTCATATGGCAAATGACTGCCTATTAATTTAAATTCTGCATAATTATCGTTTGTAGAAATTAACTTATTTCCATTTTGTAAAATATTTTTATCAAAATTAATGAAACCCACAAATAAAGAATTCTTTATATCAGCAGTCTCAATTTTTATTTCTTCCAGATGTTTTCCTGAATAAACCAGATTATATAATTTGCTCATACTAGTTGCATCTTGTAGATGCTGTATCATAAAGAGTTCGGGCTCAAAAGATTTATATTTCTCATAAAAATACTGGAGATTTGCCTGATATTGCCCGGCTTTATTTTCTCCATTTCCATGGAAAATATGATATGAAACAATTTTTTCATCAAAAACAAATCTTCCACCAGCTCTATATAATTGCAGACTGAATTCTATATCTTCAGCTCCCCATCCATATTTAAAATTATCATCACTTCCCGATATCTTCTCATAAAAAGATTTATTAATTCCAATTGTGTGTCCATATGAAATATACCATGCACGAGATAAATCAATATTATTTTTCTTATGTGCATAAATCATAGGTATTCTTTCATCAAGATCACAAGGCATGGATTCTATAACTTCAAAATGATTTTTTATAATATCTGGAGTAATTAATTCAAAAGAAAATGGACTTAATAGTTTTCTAAATCCTAAAGATATAATCTTGTCATCCATCGCTAAATTGGAAATATGTCTTTCGATGAAGTTTGGAGATGGAATCATATCTGCATCAAAGAAAACTAATTGGTTTCCTGTTGATAAGTTAACGGCTAATTTTCTATTCTGAGCTCTGTTTCCTGTATGCTTTATTTCTTTCAAGGTAATATGAAGTCCACGATCAATATATTCATTCACCTTTGACTTTATTGAAACATCACTTCCATCATCAATAATTACTAATTCAAACTTTTCGAAATCTACAGTTTGATTTAGAAAGGCTTCCAGAACTAAACCAATCTCATTGATTTTGTTGAAATAAAGAATTAATACACTTATTTCCGAGTGACTCTTCATAATTCCTTTTTTTCCTTTTTTTACACTCATTTATAACTATCCATTTTTTTATTACGTTTGTGTAACGTTTTATAAAAAAATGATAAATCAGAATTTCAAAAACACAACCCCCCAAAATACGCTTTATGACAAATGTCATAGCTTTTTCTAGGGGTTATATGACGAATGTCACTGATTCTCCTTAAAAAATGACAAATGTCATAAAAAAAACTTAAGATTTTTCTTTAAAAATGACAAATGTCATTGTATAATTACTAAAACTAAAAAAAAGTTAGGAGTAAAAAAATGACAAATCTGGCAATCAAATGCGAGGAACTTCAGGTTCCCGAATGGGATTATTATGTTTCTGAGATTCAGAAGATTTATCGCCTTACTGATGAGGAAACAGAACAATTTTCTAATAGCACAACAGCAAAAATAATTGCAGCTATACCTTTTGTTGCAGGCTGTTATCGCCCGGAAGTTACTGCTATTGCACATCTTTCGTTATACATGAATGAAAAAAAGGGCTTCCAGAAATATTATGCATGTACACCTTTAGATGACTGTGACATAATGGAACGTTTGGAACCTATCTCTCATTTCCGTGGTGGAGATAAGAAGATAATTGAATATGGTATGAATACCCTCGCCTACATAATGATTGAGGGATATCATAAATCTGAAAAATATGATGCTGAAAACGGCATTTACAATCCTTTTATTTCTGGGAACTGGAATTACAGATTACTAAACACAAAACTTACAAAAATGATTTTTGATGATTTTAATCCGTTTATTCTATTCCCTTCAATAGTTGGAGGTTGGTAATATAAATGCAAAATCTTTACACAAAAAAATTTATAAAATTAATTTCAATTTTCGCAATAATAGCTTCATTATTACTAGCCGTAAGAACTGTAGAACGTATTTGGGATTTAATAAAAAATCCTGAAGACTATGAACTTATGTCTATAAAATTACTTATTAAAAGCTATTTTTTGATTGTTGAAAATATAATATTTATTGTTTTATACATTTTTTTGATATTTAATCCGCAAAGATTTATTATTATAGGTATTACCGCACTCTTTTATTCTATTGATAACCTCTTAAGCAGTGTTCAATTACCATATATGGGAGTACCAATGTTTACCCTGTGTATAGGAACATTTGCTTTTAGAGGTTTTTTCAATACTCATAAAAAAATTAAAATTGGTATTTTTGCATTTATTTATATAGTTAGTCTTTTTCTACCTATCTTTTATGATCCGGAATTTGTTGAACATATAACTTCAAAAATTGCAATTACACTAGTTACAATATTATCTATGTTTTTCTTTTCTGAATATACTAAACAGGTAGGTAAAAACCAGGCTACAAAAGATAAAGTCTTAAATTTAGCAGAATTCAAAGGTCTCGACCGCAGCGATATGTATCTTTTACAGCAGGTTCTTGATAATGTAAAATATAAGGAAATTGCACAGAAGATTCATGGCAGTGAAGGTGCCCTCCGCAATAAGCTTAGTAAGATTTACAAGACTCTTGAAGTAGGAGACCGTACTGGCTTTTTAAGTATTTATTCCGGTTACGAATTACTTTATGAGCCAGAAGCTGTAAATCAAACTGCAAATTAGCTTTATTTTACATTTTATTCTCAGTTAGGGTAACGGATTTTATATGTTCAATAATATCATCAACCGTAGTTATTGTATCTTGTAGCAAATAATCTTCCTCAAATTCAATATCAAACTCATCCTCTAGCGAAACAATTATTGAAATATAAGTCAAAGAATTTAAACTCAATGATTCAAATGTAGTTTCTTTATTAATTATCTGATTCGAATGCATTTCTCTTTGAATGATTGAACATACTTTTTTTTCTACATCATCATTTTTCTCAATATTATTATTTTCCTGAATTTTGCTGCAATATTCATTAATCATTCCTTTTCTATCAATTTTTCCACTAGCTGTATACTTAAAAGCATCAACTTTTATAAAAAGTGAAGGAATCATATAATCTGGCAAAAAGTCTTTCAGTTTTTCCAGAATAAAATCTCTATTTATCTCTGCTTGTGAAATATAAAATGCTACTAATAAATTGTTTTGCAAATCGAAACAAACAGAAGTATCAATTATTTCTTCTATTCGTTTTAAATTTTCCTCTATCTCTTCAAGCTCTATACGATACCCATTTATTTTAATCTGATTATCAATTCTTCCAAGACAAATAAGTTTTCCATTTTCATACTTTCCTAAATCACCAGTACAATAGACTTTACAATGTGGCTCAACAGGTAACTCTATAAAATTTTTATTTGTAAGCTCCTGCTTCTTATAATATCCATCAGATAATCCAACACCAGCAATACAGATTTCTCCTTCTTCATCTTCCACTGCCAATGTGTTTCTGTTTTTTAACAGATATATTTGTGTCTCATTTATTGGTTCACCAATATCAATAGAAGTTTTATCAGTTAAATCAGAAATTGTGGACCAGATAGTTGTTTCTGTTGGTCCATACATATTGTATATTTTTGCCCCAGTATTAAATTGCAGTTTTTTCAATAATTCAAGAGGAAATTGTTCCCCACCAATCATTACAGTTTTTATAGTTTTTAATGATTCGAATGAATTATCACACATTTGAATAAGCTTCAGTCTTGAAGGAGTTGATTGTAACATAGATATATTCTGTGTTACTAATAATTCCATCATTTTCTTCGGATTATTCTGTTCTTCATGATTAGCAAGCACTACAGTTAATCCATTTATTAATGCCAATACAGATTCCAAAAAGAAAATATCAAAAGAAATTGTTGTAAAACATGCAATTCTTTCGGAAGGTTTAAAACTTATAAACCTTGGAACACTTGATAAAAAATTAAAAAAACCTTTGGCGTTAACAACAACAGCTTTTGGTTCTCCTGTTGAACCGGAAGTAAACAAATAATAAACAGGATTAGAAAAATTATCTAAAGGAATATCTTTATATGAACTTTCTGTATTTTCCAAAAGGTTATCTATTTTAATAGTGTTATATTTATCACCAAATTCAAAGTTTATATTATCTGAAACAATAACATCCTTTATATCTGCATTTTGCAGCATATAATGAATTCTATTTTCTGGTAAATCCAAATCAATTGGCAAGAAAGTTATATTTGATTCAATTAATGCCATGATTAAACATAGCATAATCTGATTTCTTTCTACCATTATAGCAACACAAGCTTTATTATTTATATTACCTGAAAGATTTTTTTTAATTGCATCAATATTTGTTCGCAAATATTCAGAAGAATATTCCGAGCCTTCAAATATTACTTTTCCAATTGATTTAAATTCCATTTTCTAATTCCCTGAACTATGATAATACTTTAAACTGAATCTCCAGAATGCATACGCAATAAGATACAATCCGAAGCCTAAAAATGGAGAAATATACATATATATACTTGAGAATAATTCCATATCTGGTTTACGAAGAATAAACTGTACAGGGAAAAAATTTACAAAGGCAAAAGGCACAATGTAAATCATTAAAATCTGTAAAACCTTCGGATATATACTTATTGGATAACCGGCGAACTGTCTTGTATCATAATAAAAAACATTTCTTATGTTTCCTACTTTAATAATAAAAAAACTTAATGAGGCTATGAACAGGAATATTGCCCCCTGAATAAGCACACCACTTATGATTACTGCCACAAAATAAACAATTTCTAAAGGAGTCCAGACAACTCCAATTTGTCCTGCAGAAACCAACAATAAAATAACTCCTAATGTTCCATGCCCTATTGCAGCAAACCAATCTGAATTACTTGCAAGAACCTGAAAAAGAACTCCTCTCGGTCTTAGCAAAAATCTATCTAAAGCTCCTGTATTTACAAGTTTTTCAAAATCTCGTAAACCTGTGAAAAGAATAATCAAAATAGCATAGGTCAAAAATATCAAACTATATAAAAAAAAGAGTTCCATTGTTTCCCAGCCATTCAAATCTTCAAAAGATAAAAGCGTAAGATAAATAACAATTATTGATGCAGCTTCTCTTAAGAAGACTGCAAATGATCTGAGACAAGCATCTAACTTATATTGAAACCAACTTTTTATAGTATTACGAACATAAATAAAATACATCGTTAAAGAATCCATATCAACCTCCCTGAATAACAATCTTCTTACTACCTCTATGCCACATTAATACACTGATTAAATATAAAATAACAATCCAAAAAATCTGCTTTAAGAAGAAAAGTCCAAGTTCATAATAACTAACTTTTCCTAAATAAATTTGGAGAGGAATAAAATATACCGAATCAAAAGGAGTAAAACGTATAATCCGCATTATTGTATCAGGCATAAAATACAGAGGTAAGACAGCCCCTGTAAGAACAGTTACCAGAACATTCTTTATCGTCGAAATACTCCAAACGTTTATAATCCAGAATGCCGTCATCTGTATTATAAGGCTAAGGCACCACAAAACACAAAAGCCAAGCAACATGCTGACTAAATAGAGAAGAAAGTTTGCAACTGATACAGGAGGCACCATACCAAATACAATTGCTGTAATTATTAATGTAGGCAAAAAATTGCTCAAAAATTTGAAAGAAATTCCTGCCAATGTCTGGGCCAGAAGCAGCTTTCTAAAATCAATTGGTTTTAAAAGTTCATTCGCAATAGAACCATTCATTATTTTACTTTGGATTGCAAAATCATTAGTTGTAAATATATTGCTTAATCCAAGAGAAATAATAAAGTTTGTAACTACAATAGAAAATTCTATACCATTCACCTCTACGCGTGAACCATAAAGAGCTTTCCAGATTGCTACAGAAATAAAAATCTGAATAACACTATTTAAAATTCCTAAAAGCCATTCTATACGATAAACCGTATTCTGCTTAAAGCACATTTTAAAATAGGCAATATATGGAGTTGAATTTTTCACAGTTTGATTTCTCCTTCGTAAATCTTACGTACTACTTCTTCAATTTCCATATCATGAACTGTAAAATCTTTAATGTTATATTTTGAAGAAAGTTTGGCAACTAATTCTTTTATTGCAACCTTATCACTGTTAAAAAGAAAGGTTTTTTTGTTGTTTTCTTCATCTGAAATTTTTACATCAGCAATAGGCTCAATTTGCAATGCAGCGGAATCTTCAAACTCAACTATCAAGTTTCGCTCTTTTCCATACTTGCTTACCATTTGTTCAACACTACCATCATAAAGCAGTTTTCCCTGATCTATCAAAATCATTCTGTCACAGGTTGCTTCAATATCCTTCATATCATGTGTAGTAAAGACCATTGTAACCTGCTTTTCTTTATTCATATATCTGACAAACTCGCGAATCTTTTCTTTAGCCAGAACATCCAGCCCGATTGTTGGTTCATCAAAGAAAACTAAATCAGGAGAATGAAGAAGAGCAGCTGCAATATCGGCACGCATACGCTGTCCAAGTGAAAGCTGACGTACAGGTTGCTCTATAAAGCTTTTCATATCAAGAAGTTCGGTGAACATTTTTAGGTTTTCCTGATATTTTTCTTCTGGAATGCGATATATATGTTTTAAAAGTTCAAAACTATCTATTACAGGTAAATCCCAACTGAGCTGTGATTTTTGTCCAAAAACAACTCCAATATGGCTGACATACTGACGGCGGCTTTTCTGAGGATTCAGGCCCATAACTTCGACAGATCCTGATGTTGGATAAAGGATACCTGACATCATTTTAATTGTTGTAGATTTTCCAGCTCCATTTGCTCCAATGAATCCTACAGATTCACCCTTTTGAATTTCAAAGCTTATTCCATCAACCGCAACTTTTTCCCAATATTTTGGAACAAAAAGATTAGCAATTGTACCTGGGAGACCTTTTGGACGTTTACTGATTTTAAAAGTTTTTTTCAAATTCTCAACTTTTATAATACTCATTATGCAGCTCCTTTATTTAGATCATATAAATTTGTTTTTAATTTTTCTTCATTTTCTATAAGCGAATTAAAATTATTAATAAGTCGTTCTTTAGTTTTGTCAGATAATTTCATGCTTCCCTTTAGAATTACCATCAATAAGATATCCCAGAAATTAATTGAATCCTGAAGCGTTTTTAATGTTTCCTCCAGGAGTTCAATTTCTTTATTATTCTGACTGAGATTTCTATATGAAAGAAGTGACTCCTTAAAAAGCTTATATCTTTTAGAAATTTTTAATAGTTTAAAATAAAAATCCTTAAACAGATTAATATCTTCTGAAGAAAGTAATCTATCTTTTACTGAACGAAGGGCTTCAATTCCCTTAAAAATATAATCATTTTCATCTTTTTCATAATAATTATGAATAGAAATTTTAATTAATTCTTTAAATAATTGATCTGCAGAAAGAGGTGTTAAAGAATCTATAAAAGCCCAGTTGTTTCTGATAGGTTCACCACTAAACATTGTTCCATCAAAAGGATTTAAGGAATTTCTGGCCTTCAAAAAATCTTCCAGCTTTACTGTTCCCTTGAAAAGCCATGGCTTATACCAGTCTATTACATAAATCTCACTTTTATCCAAATCGTAACCACACATTATGAGTGTATGAATTGCATGATTTTTTTGATAGTTTATGGCATACTCCAGGAAGAAGGTATCTACTCCAACAATTATTGGTAATTCATTTTTATCTATATATTCTAGATTTTGCATGAAGACTTCTGTTACCATATCCAGTTTATCATCAAAATATAAGCGTTTTACATTTGTTTCCAGAGACGGTAATAGAGAACGGCTTCCGTATACTGAATAAATATCATCATTTTTTATGTTATATGAAAAAGACAGAGCTGTATTGATATAAAGCTCAGGATATTTAAGACCTTGAGATTCAAGTAAAAGCCTCTGACAATTCTGATAACAAAAAGATTCATATCCATCTAGAAAATTTAAATCTTTATAAAATATTTCATGTATATATTTATTCCGCATTTATAAATCCTTTTTTTGCATATAAGCTTTTTTTATTTTTTCTGGCCAGTTTTGTTCATCCCATCCATACTGACTAACAAAAGCAATTACCCAGCGCTGCAAACCAAAACCGACACATCCAGTTACTGTATCAGTATCTTTTACTGAAATATTAAAAGGATCTGTAAAAGCCTTTCCATGCAAATTAAATGAAGCAACTGAAATATTCTTGTTTTTTTCTACATTTAAATGCATCTCATACTTTGTTTTGTCTATTTTTTGAATTGTCTTATACATCTGCATTTTTGGAAGGACAAAAGAATCTGTAGCCAGTGATATATCTCCTTCCAGCTGGTGCTCTTTCATAAAAACTTCAGAATCCTTCATTAACTGTAATCTCTGTTTTTCTACGAATTTCTCATCACCAATAAATACAATTTCACGTACATGGTAATCCATTAACCGACCTTTCTCTTTATAATTTAAGCGGCCTTCGTTTCGAAATACATTCTGTTTAAAAGTTATTACGCTATTCTTATCCAAAGTTTGATTCTGATATTCAATATAAGTATGAAAACAAGCCGAAGGAGATAATGCAAACTCTGGCTCCTTCAATTTCTCTTTTGCGTTACTATCAAGAATTGAAGAATTAAGTTTTTCCACATCGCTCATCGAATCTTTTACCGAACTACATAAAATAGCATATTGAGGAGATTTTTTTATATATCCGGTTTTAAGATACTCAGAAACTGAAAGCAGCACCGGATAAATTTTTTTTACAGCTCCAAGATTAAGCGCAAATCTTTCAAAGGCAGAATCAAAATAGTTTAATAAAAATATACCTTTTTCTCCAAAACCAAGTTGGGAATCAGTAAAAAAGAATACATTTTTATTTTTTTCGTATGCATCGAAATATTCAGGAATATTTACGTTACTTTTGTAAAACAATTCCTCTTCAATATCTGATTTGTTAAATTTTTTTATGAGTTTTTCAAGCTCATTTGAAATACAATCTATTTCAGCTGGGGAGACTATATCATCAAAGTAAAAACAAACCTCTTCAGAAGAAGTCGTTTTTATATCCGTTATATGAGGTGATACAAAATTTGCTGCTTTGATAAATTCAGTAATATCTGTTGAGGTATTTGTTTTTACTTTAATAAATGACATTTTTTTATCCGTAATTTTATGTTGCTTAGTTTTCTTTACCAAAATGCATATCAAATGTTTGCTCGAAGAAATCTACCTTCCGCTCTACAATTTCATTTGACCCGTTAATCAGAACCTGATTAACAAAATCATCATTTTCAGGTTTTATTTCCTGCATAAGTTTCTCATACAATGGATTTGGATAAAACTTATTCAAATAGAATAAAGTAAAATAGCATTGACGCTGCAAATCAAATTTGCGGATTGTATCCAGCCATTCAAACATCTGCTCATCTGTAAAGGTACGGAAAGTGTTTTCTATATCAACAAGCTTATACAAATCAACATCACGTGCATCTTTAGTCCATATAGAATTTGAAGCTTCTCTATAAAAATGTGTACACAAGAAGGCAAGATGAGTTGTCCACTTTAACCCCTGAATACGATATCCATTTCCTTCATACCACTGAAGCCCTTCATCGAGAATTTCTTTTGTTATTTCGTGGTCTTTACTGTCAAAGTGGAAGTTTACATCAAGTTCTATACGATTAAGATATGGAAAATCCAGACTCTTACAATAAGGCACTAAATCATGATAATTCATTAATTGAATTAACTTTTCTTTTCTTGTAGCTTCAGTCTTTCCACCATCATTACTTTGTATAAAACCCAGCTTACGCATAATCTCATCAAATTTAGGCAGATCTTCTTCTGCAACAAGAATATCTACATCGTTTGATTTTCTTGCCCTTAAGTTATAAATGCTGGTATTAAAAACTAATCCTTTCAATCCTGCAACTTTTATATTTGCCTTATTCGTTTCTTCAAATAACTGCTCTGCAAATGAGAGCATTACTTTATTACATGCTTCATAAATATTACATAGTAAACCAAAAGTTACACAAATCTTTCCGAATATATATATTTTTTTTTCATAATCTAATCCTAAAAAAAAATTCCCATTTAATCTATGCCGAATAAGTTGTCCCGTTATCCATGCCCAATCAAGATTTGAATAAAAATTTTTATTAAAGCATTCTTCTTCATACGATGTTCTTTTTACAACTCCCAAAAGGATAGTCTTAATTTCATTTTTCATATTTATACCAAGCTCCTAACAAACCCATTTGAACCATCAACAATAAGTTTTTTTTCATTCCAAATTGTCTTCATCTTATTTCCAATTCCTATTACACATGGTATTCCTAATTCTCTTGCAATTATTGCAGAATGACATAAGAACCCGCCTACTGCTGTT
>JAEEGL012052306.1_pt1 | contig 22927 bp, 21 predicted proteins | sample 9134231 | NCBI WGS metagenome assembly JAEEGL01 (sample SAMN16246548, study PRJNA631951) | gut metagenome | biome: gut microbiome; feature: rumen; material: fiber-attached | host: Bos | place: Iran: Karaj | collected 2018-10 | reverse complement strand
GAGCGAGGTGATGCCCCCACATCCCTTAAATGCGTTGCTTCCAATGGACTGGATGCCATCTTCAAAGATCACTCCTTTCAAGGCATCATCGTCTATGAATGCGTTATCCAGGATGCTTGTCACAGGATATGGGCGAAATTCACCGGGGAAAGCCTCCAAAACGAGGCCATCTTTGATGGTGATGACTCCGTCATAGGGCAATGTCTCGTAATCGATGCCACTGACGGCAAAATCACCACCTGGCCCGAAGGGTTGAAAGGTATAAACCACGCCATCCACCACCACTCGGTCCGTCTGGGCCATGGCAGGTAGCACCATGCTCATGAATAGCAGGAGAGGCAGAACAATTCTGACCATTGGTTTTGTATTGATTATCATCATGCCAATTATATTAAATGTTGTTGTTCTCTATTGTTATTCGTCCCAGAGGGGCTTTCCCTTTGTGTCTCCAGGGTCACTCCCATATCGAGAGTCGCGGTTGTTATTCCCAATGCTTTGAACACACGGCTCATTGTTGCTATGGTAATGCTTTTTCCTCGTTCAAGTTTTGAGATTTGGGATTTTTTCACTCCTATACGCTCACCTAATTGTTCTTGGGTGAGGTTCTGTTGGAGTCTGGTCTGCCTGATGGCCTCACCGATGCGGTAGGCATGGACGGCTTCGTCGACCTTGTTCTCGAAATCGTCTCGTTCAGGAGTACCAACAGCACCGAAGGTATCTTCCAGTATTTCCTCGAAGTCATACAACTTCATGTCTCCGACTTGTCTCATTTGCTTTTATTCTTTAGATACAATTGTCTTATCTTTTCCGCCTTGGCGATTTCTTTGGCGGGTGTTTTCTGAGTTTTCTTGATAATGCCATGAGTTGCAACAACCAAAGTGTTGATTTCTGTGTCCCAAAAGGCAAAAAGTCTGTATGAAGTGTTGTTGTATATAGTTCTAAACTCCCATATCTCTGTATTTTCCAATTTCTAGATGAAAAATCAATTGTTTTCATTTCTTAAATAACAGATAATCAGATGATCATGGAATTTGGTCAATGATGAAATTACATGAAAAATAAGTGATATTTAAGCGAGATTATCCCAGAAAAGTAAGTTCACAGCGTCATCACTTATGCCAGTACTCCCTCCTCTTAGGTTCCTGCATCCATTTGTATAGTTCGAAGTTGGAGGCTTCGTGGTTGGCATTGTACCAACCTCCGCTTTGGAGTCCCCGTAAGAGGGGGAAGAGAAAGTGAGGCAAAACCAAGAATATGGGTGTTTACCAAACCAGTGGGATCACCTTATATTTCACATGCTTTTTGTAGTCTTTGTAACCAACCAGTCCATTTTCCAATACTGCTTCTTCATTGCGGATGCGCTTGGCCATCACGGGAATGTATCCCAGCATGATCAGGAACGAAATGGGAGATGCCAGCACCAGCGGCATGGTCAGGAAAAGTGCTGTTGTAGCCATATACATAGGATGACGGACGATTCCATACAGTCCTGTGTCTATCACCTTTTGGTTTTCCTGGATCTCGACAGTCCGTGAAAGGTATGTGTTCTCCCGCATGACTTCTGCGTATAGTAGATACGAAGAAAGGAAGAGGATGGCGGCCACCCAGACCACCCAATCTGGCAACACCCACCATCCCAGGCGCCAGTTCAGGCCGGCAACCACAAAGGCAGCGAGGAAGAGCAAACCACTTATGCCCACAACGGTCTTTTGTTCGGTTTCCTTTTCCTTGGCATTGAGGCGCTTTCGCAGCAACTCCGGGTTCTTGGCCATCATCACAAGGCCGACAATGAACATTGGGACGAACAGAATACCCATGAGCAGCCATCCTTGCCAGTAATGGAAAGAACCAGCAGGAAGGAACAGCAGAACTCCGAGGACAACAACTCCGAGGAAGAACTTGGTCAGTGATTGTATCAGCAATCCTTTATCCATCGCCTCATTGTCTTATCTGTATTCAAACCAATCTATATCCACATACCCATTGATGGTCTCTTGGCTGCACTGTGCGAAAAGTCCAAGCATGACACCGGTAAAGCCTCCGATGGTCTCTGTGCTGAGGAAACGGTACTCCATCTTGGCTAATTGGGTGAAGTTGACGCCATCAGATGATGCCATCATGTAGTAGAAGTCTTTGTCGGAAGTGATGCGCAGATACGCAAGGTCGCCGGTCAGCGGGATTTCTTTTTCTACATGACTGGTCTGTCCGAGTCTTACATTCGATTTGATGAAAACCTTCCCGTCTCTTCTCTCGGCCACGACGTCATAGTGGTTCAAGGGCGCGGCATAGACCGTGATGCCGGCTTGCATCCCCTCGCAGAGATGAGAGAGGTCGAGCCGTGCTGTTGCCGAGAATGTGAGTTCTGTCTGTCGGCGAGCAATGAAAGTGGGCGATGCTGTCTCGCTGAGGTCTGTAGTCGAAGGGTGGAGCCTAAGCCACCCTTTGCGGTCAGTCAGGGAATATTTGGCATAGTCAGGATTGCACAGACTCATCCATCCCATGGGCAAGCCTATAGAGTGATAACTGTCTTTAGGAGCATTACGTTTAGCAAAAATGAATTCTTCTCTTACAGGGTCCAGAGTCAGAGGCACCAACGGAAGGGTAGGGCATTTCATCTCTGTCTGCAATGTGCCGTCCGTGTTCACCACAGGCCATTCGCCCTTGTCCCAGCGCACGGGTGCAAGCATCGTCTCCCGCCCCATCACATGTTGCAGATATCCGCTTGTCCTGTAGCCAAGGCAAATCATCCACCACGAAGAGTCGGGAGCCTGTACCAGGTCGGCATGACCAAGGCCTTGGATGTTGCTGTTCTGCATCTTCATGTTGAAATGCGAGAGGATGGGATTGGCAGGGTTGGGCTCATAGGGACCAAAAAGGCTCTTGCTGCGCAGGATGTTCACATGGTGGCCATGTTCCGTGCCGCCCTCAGCCAACAACAGGTAGTAATAACCATCTTTCTTGTAGATATGCGGTCCTTCCGGATAACGCCCGCCAAGTCCAGTTCCTAAGTGGTGGATTTCCCCCAATTGCTTGCCCGTCTCCACATCTATCTCACAGATCTTGATGTCACCTTCTTTCCATAGGAAATAGCACTTGCCCTCATCAAAGAAGAGCGTAGGGTCGCAACTGCCTATGGCAAAGTCTATCACGATGGGTTCCGACCATTCGCCGGCAGGATTGTCTGTCCAGACATAGAAATGGCGGCGTGAGGGAAATACCGTTGTCACCATATAGAACCTTCCGTTGTTGTAGCGGATGGTAGGTGCATAGATGCCATTGTTGCCGTCTGTTCCTTTCAAGTCCACCTGTGAAGGTCGGGTGAGGCAATTGCCTATTTGTTCCCAGTTCACCAAGTCTTTGCTATGGAATACAGGGACACCCGGGAAATACTGGAAAGTACTGTTGACAAGATAGAAATCATTGCCAGCCCGACAAACACTTGGGTCAGCGTGAAATCCAGGAAGGACAGGATTCCTGTATCCTTGTGCCCATCCCGTTGACATGTTCATTGCCATGAATAGGACAAGAATCCAGAGATTTGATTTGAAAAATGACCTCATTCTTTTTGTATATTTATTGGATAAATTCGTAGGTGACATCCTCACCATCATGGAATACTGCATGGTTGGTGATGGGTGTCGGAGCCTTCAGAAAGTTGCGACACGGCAGCAACTGATGTGCAAAGTTATGAAATAATCATGAATTATGAGCAAGAAAGGGTAATCTTCGGGTATCGTTTTCCTATTCTTTGCTGAATAAGAAAAAAATGTTGTATCTTTGTGACCTGAAAGGATGTTACTTTCTGAAAATGACGGATTTGTCATAGAAATACGGAGAACGTTGTGTAGTTATGTAAAACAAAGGCGACAAATGGATGCAAATGAGGTATTGAAAGCAGTGAAGGCAGGAACGATGTCAGTGGAAGAAGCCGAAGCATTTTTCCGCCGGAAACCTTTTGAGGACCTGGGCTTTGGCAAGGTGGACGTTCATAGGAAACTGCGCACCGGAGCCGCCGAGGTGGTGTGGTGTGAAGGCAAGGCAGATGATCACCTGCTAAGACTTTACGAACACATCATTTCGAGTGAGGGAGAGGTGCTTGGCACACGTGCTACTCCTCATCAGGCAGAGTTGATAAAAGCCCACTTCCCAGAAGCCTTCTATGACCCTATATCACGGATTTTGAAAATAGAGAAGGACGGCAAACTTCACCGGGGCCTGATATGCGTATGCTCAGCCGGTTCCGCAGATTTGCGTGTGGCAGAGGAAGCCGCGCTGACCGCCGAGTTTCTGGGCAACAAGGTGCTGCGTGTCTATGACGTGGGAGTGAGCGGTCTGCACCGTTTGTTGTCAAAATTGGAGGAGATTCAGAAAGCCAACTGCATTGTGGCCGTGGCAGGCATGGAAGGAGCCTTGGCCAGTGTGATAGGCGGACTGGTGAGCAAGCCCGTCCTTGCCGTTCCCACCTCGGTGGGCTACGGAGCCAGTTTTCACGGCCTGTCCGCATTGCTCACCATGCTCAATTCGTGTGCCAACGGTGTCGCCACGCTGAATATAGACAACGGATTCGGAGCCGGTTTCATGGCTTCGCAGATTAATTTGGCTATTTGCCAAGGAGGAAGCCATGAGTAAGAAACTATATCTCGAATGTTATTCCGGCATCAGCGGTGATATGACCGTAGCCGCCCTGCTCGATTTGGGTGCAGATGCCGATGTGCTGGACAATGCATTGAAGAGTCTGCCGCTCACAGGTTTTGAGACATGTATCAGCCGTGTCACGAAGTCGGGGATAGATGCCTGTGACTTCAATGTTATTCTTGAACATGACAATCACGACCATGACATGGAATACCTGTATGGAGAAGGACATCACCATCACAGGTGGTTTTTCCTCAATTGGTTTCACCGTCATCACGACCATGATCACTCACATGCCCATGGTCACTCTCATGGTCATTCTCATAGTCACTCACATACCCATGGCCATTCTCATGATCATGGACATGAGCACCGTGGTTTGGCCGACATTGTGGAGATATTGAACGGGAGCGCACTCACCGACAGGGCAAAGAAACTGGCGGTAAGGATATTCCAGATTATCGCAGAGGCAGAGAGCAAGGCCCACGGACTGCCTATCGAGGAGGTGCATTTCCATGAGGTGGGAGCGGTGGACTCCATCGTCGACATCGCTGCTGTCGCTGTATGTCTCGACAACCTTGACATCACAGAGGTGATCGTACCTGTGCTCTATGAAGGCACCGGCACCGTGCGCTGCCAGCATGGGGTGCTGCCCATACCCGTTCCTGCGGTCGTCAATATCGCCAACTCTCATGGGCTGAACCTGACCATCACCTCTTCCAAGGGAGAGTTTGTCACTCCCACAGGAGCCGCCATTGTGGCAGCCATCCGCACCGCCGATACACTTCCTGCCAGTTTCAGAATTGTAAAGACAGGACTTGGTGCAGGAAAACGCAACTATGATCGGCCAAGTTTTCTCAGAGCCATGCTGATAGAGGAGAATGCGCCTTCCCAAGTGGCAGAAAAAAGCGTGCAGTCTACTACGGAGTCCTCAATACCATGTAAAAGTCAATCAGTGGATCGTGTTTCTACGGACTACGAACAAAAAAAGAAGACTTTGGAAGCCCACCTGCTGGAGTTGGCTGAGAGTGACATCGTTGTGGCTTTCTCCGGCGGAGTGGACAGTAGTCTGTTGCTCATGCTTTGCTGCAAGGCAGCCAGAGAGAGAGGTACGAAGGTGACAGCCGTCACCATGCTAACACGCCTGCACCCACATGGCGATGAGGACATCGCCCGCCGTGTGGCAGAAGAGGCAGGAGCCAGCCATGTGTTGATGAGGCTCGACGAATTGGAGGATGCTGGCATACGCATGAATCCCGAAGACCGCTGCTATCGCTGCAAGCGCCTTTTGTTTGGCGAATTGCAGAAAAAGGCCGCTGAGATAGGCGCCACGTGTGTGATAGAGGGAACCAACGCAGATGACCTGCATGTCTACCGCCCTGGCATCAGAGCCTTGAGAGAACTGGGCATACGGAGTCCGTTGGCGGAGTGTGGCATCACCAAATCTGATGTTCGGCAGATGGCTCAGGAGATGGGTCTGTCGGTAGCGAGGCGTGCCTCCACGCCATGCATGGCCACCCGTTTCCCCTACAACACCCCGTTGGACTATGAGGCGATGGCCCGTGTTGACGAAGCCGAGCGATGGCTTCGCGAACAGGGATTCTATAATGTGCGCCTGCGCGTACATGGAGACATCGCCCGTCTGGAGATAGACCATCAAGATATGGGAAACCTGCTCAAGATACAAAAAGATGTGGTGAATAGGCTCAAAACCATGGGCTTCGCCTACGTCACACTCGATCTGGAGGGTTTCCGCAGTGGCAGTATGGATATTCATATCAAGAAAAAGGTATAAGACATGCACATGGCAGATGCTTTGGTCTCCTCCACAGTGGCAGGAACCATGTATGCTTGTTCGGCATTGGCAGGAGCCTATTCGCTGAGAAAGGTGAAGACCGACGAGTTGAACCACAAGGTTCCGCTCATGGGAGTGATGGGGGCATTTGTCTTTGCCGCCCAGATGATCAATTTCTCCATTCCCGGCACCGGCTCTTCGGGACATCTCACCGGGGGCATGATGCTCAGTGCCCTGCTCGGTCCAGAGGCAGGGTTTCTCACCATGTCCGCCGTGCTCGTCATTCAGTGCCTGCTGTTTGCCGACGGCGGTTTGATGGCCTTGGGCTGCAACATGTGGAACATGGGGTTTTATGGGTGTTTCGTAGGCTATCTCATCTGGCGTGCCTTCATGCGTGGTGGGATGACCCGTGGCCGCATCACAGCAGCCTCGCTCATCGGTTGTGTGCTCGCTTTGCAGTTGGGCGCATTCTCTGTCACTTTGGAGACGCTGGCCTCAGGCATCACTGAACTGCCCTTCGGCGTATTTCTCGGTTTCATGCAGCCTATCCATTTGGCCATCGGACTCGTTGAGGGATTCATTACCTCCGCCGTACTGCTGTTTGTCTTCCAGTCGCGCCCGCAGTTGCTTCGTGGCAATGAGCAGGAAGAGAACGGACGGATGAAGACCACGATGGTGGTTGCCGTCCTGGCCGCCACGGCACTGGTGACAGGCGGTTTCCTCTCGTTGTTTGCCTCCTCACATCCCGACGGACTGGAGTGGTCGATAGAGAAAGTGACAGGAAGTGCCGAACTGGAGACCGTCTCGCCCATACATCAATGGTCATCACAAGTTCAGGAGAGGTTGTCTCTCCTTCCCGACTATGATTTCCTGAACGGCGACGGCAGTGCGGGCACCTCTTTCTCCGGTGTTGTAGGGGCTTTGCTCGTGCTGATGGTCTGTGTGGCAGTCTGTTTGGTCATTAAGAGATTGAAGAAGACAGCGAAATGAACAGTATAGACCGCGCGATGCTGGTGCTTCATGCCATTGACCGTGAGGCAGGAGGTGATGGATGGATGCAAGCCATTCATCCAGTGAGCAAATTGCTCGTCACGCTGGTCTATCTTGTCACTTTGCTCTCTTTTGGCAAATATGCACTGGCGGAAGTGTTGGTGATGGGTGTTTATCTCATTGTGCTCTTTCTGCTGGGAGAGGTGTCGATGCGCATGATGTGCGGCAGGCTGTGGGGATTGCTCCTGCTTGTGGGACTGTTGGGAGTCGTCAACCCGTTTTTCGACCATCATCCTCTGTTTTCCGTTGGTGGATTTACCATTACAGGAGGGATGGTGTCCATGCTCACGCTGATGCTCAAAGGAGTGTTCTCCATATCTGCAGCCTACCTGTTGGCCGTTACGACAACGATGGATGACATCTGCCATGCGCTGAGGTGTCTGCGTGTGCCCGCCGTGTTTGTTACCATACTGATGTTGGCATATCGTTACCTCATGTTGTTGCTCAAGGAAACCAGCCGTCTGCGAGCAGCCTATGCGATGAGGGCACCAGGTCAACGGGGCATCCATTTCAGTGCGTGGGGAAGCATGGTGGGTCAACTGCTCTTGCGCAGTATCGACAGGGCAGAAGTGATATATGGGAGTATGCAACTTCGCGGTTTTCAGGGTGAGTTCAAGCCACGCAACAAGCGGTCCGCAAAACTCTTCGACTATCTGTATGCCTTGGTATGGATCGTCTTGTTTATCGTTATCAGATGCCTATGAATGTGTTGGAGATAGAGAACCTCAGTTTTGCCTATGATGATGAGGGCGGCAGGCCTTTGCAGCCAGTGTTGCAGCAAATCAGTCTTGCTGTGCCTGATGGAGAGAGTTTGGGACTGGTGGGAGCCAACGGGGTGGGGAAGAGCACCCTTCTGAAGATTGTCTGCGGTCTGTTGCCATTGCGCGAAGGCCGTGTCAGTGTGGCCGGCCTGTCACTGAACAAGGGCAATCTGAAAAACATCCGTCAGCAGATGGGGTATGTGTTTCAGGATTCCGACAGTCAACTCTTCATGAACACCATCTATGATGATGTGGCCTTTGCGCCCCGCAATTATGGTTATAGTAGTGAGGAAACCGAGCGGATGGTGATGGAAGCCCTGAGGCAGGTGGGGCTGGAAGACTGCCGTGACAAGCATGTTTACAAACTATCTGGCGGAGAAAAGAAACTGGCGAGTATCGCCACCGTACTTGCCATGCAAAGTCGGCTGATGCTCCTTGACGAGCCTACGGTAGGCCTTGACCCCCGCAATCGCCGCCGCCTCATCCGGGTGCTGAACCAACTCTCATGCACCAAAGTTATTGCAAGTCACGACCTTGACTTCGTTTATGATACTTGCCAACGGGTCGTCTTGCTTGCAGACAAGGGTACTGCCGCCATCGGCACCCCAGAGGAAGTGTTGCGCAACAAAGCATTGCTCGAAGAACACGGTCTGGAACTCCCCCTTTCATTCTCCCGGTAATTGCTTATTTTTTGTCAGTAACAGATATATTTCCACAATTCCCTTACTGTCTTTTCCGGATCCCATTGGCGGTTGAAGGTCCAGTTGGCTGTTACGGTATGATATTCAGGAGCCCCATCGGCCTCGCTCAGGTTGTTGTTCATCCATGTGCCATGTCCCCCTTCGCGTGTGCAGTCATAGAAGTAGACACGCTGACCCCAAGGGCAGGGATCGAGCACCTTGTCGGTATAGGCATAACTGATGTTGCTGTCGAGGATGTTCTTCGACATGGTGCACGAGATGAAGAAGAACTGCGAGTCATGATGGTAACGCCCCAGGACCGTTGGACTGGCTGCATCGAAATGGGAATTGGTGATAACGAGTTTCTTGCTCTTGTCACCCCGTCCGTCATGCCATACGATGGCCCTGCTGTCGCCATAGAAACGGCATCTTGTGGCATAGCACCATCCCCTTGGGCATAGGAAGTCGACACCCGGACAACGCAGCGACAGGTCAGCATGGTAATACATGCCGTTGCCCTCCGGAGCCCAGAGTGAGAGGGCATCATTGCCATCCGCCCAGATGTTGCAGTTGACTATAATGGTACGTGTGGCTCTTCCGAAGACAGCCATCTGGTGCCGTGTGGTATTCTCTACGGTTGTTCCATAGTTGTTGTAGACGGTCAAGCCACTGATTACGCAGTCATCGGCCCCCTCTTGCAGAACAATTACACCGTTGCCCACCGGTTTGCCCTCATGTTCCGTGATTGTTTGGGTCTCCTTGGTCTCAGCCAAGATAAGTATGGTGCTGTCGCGGTCTTCACCCACCAGTACGATATGCGGTCGGCTGATGATGACTTTCTGAGCGTAGGTACCCTTGCGAAGAAAGATGGTGTAAGGCCTGCTGTTGTCGCGAGGAACCCTGTCGATAACGGTCTGGATGGATTCACCCGGACTGATCATGGCATCAAACAGCGCAGGGTCGGTTCTCACTGGTTCAAACAGGTTGACCAAGCCATTTTCATTGGCACCCTTGGTCGACAGGCTGATGACCACCTTGTTGGCAGGGTCATATTTGTCGGCCCATTGTTCATAGATGCTGTAGAGCGATGCGGGTCGGTCGCCATACCATGCATACCCATTGCGACGTTCGGAACCGATGTCTTCGAGGCGTTGTCGGGGAATCCCATCGCGGTCACACACGAAGGGTTTGGTGTTCTCCAAATCATAATATCTTGCCCACAGCGGTCTGCCGTTAGGATCAGGCAGCAACCGGACATTGCGCATACCAGATTCCCTCGAGAATGTACGCTCCACCCGTAGTCCTGTCAGTTTGTAAGTATCGAACCATCTCATGGCAGCATGCACAGCCGATTTCACTTGGTCATTAGGGTGGGGGAGCGACATGAGCAGGCTGACGATGGACGCGCTCTCCTGTGAGCAGAAGGACGGGAGTTCAAAAGCCCTTGCAGGTGCAGGCAGGAAGTTGTCTCGGTCGTGCTGTTGGCACCATACGGTCAGTTGTCCGTCCATGCATATCTGTGTTTTCAGGATGCACTCCACTCCTTTTTCGAACGCCTTTCCCGCTCTTTTGCGAAGTTCCTTGGACGTGAGTGCAGGCTCAAAGGGAGTTTTGGCTTCAGCCACCGCCCTTAGCAAAAGCATGGTGTTGACCATGGCATCGTCGTTGTAGGTGATATGCACCTGATAACCATGAGGGTTTGGCCAGTACTGAGGCCACCCTCCATTATCATATTGTCCGGAGAGAAGGTATTCTACCGCTTTGCAGAACGATTCGCGCACTTGTTTGTCAAGTGTGGCATGGAAGAGCCGGGCAAGAAAGTGCATCTGGATGTTGGTGGCGTCATTGTCTGTGGTGGAATCATCGGTACGATGTTTGTCGGCCATCACTTGCTCGCGTTGTTCTTGGGTGAGTGGCGTCACCATATTGATGTTCTTCGGCCATCCTCCGGTCACACGCTGGTAGAGCATCAGTTGTTCTCCAATTCGCCGTGCCTCATCGGTTTTGTAGAATGTCTCATCGTTTTGTCTCAGTATTTGTTTCCACTGCTGGCTGTGGACCTGTGCCGTGGAGAGAGAGGCCATCATCCAGGCACAGAGAGACAATATGAGGGTAAGTTTTTTTCTTGGAACGGTAATCATAGTGTATTGTTTTAGTAGTTATTCAGTGTCATGGTTCACCATGGTCGCACCATTTTTTGCAAAGATACATATTTTGGGGGAAAAGGAAAAGTCCTTTTCACTTTTTTCTCAAGTTGAAAGTATTGCAAGTAGTTGTTATTTTAACATATAATTACCATATAATAAAGCATAAATTGCTGCGCGTCAGACTATTTGGCTAATTCTTTGTCGAGCCAAGCGGCAGAGCCGAGCGCGTGATAATTCGTGTTATTTATTATTCATCCCAATTAATTCTTTAATCGTCACTTAACTTCCTTAACTACTTTAAACTTGTAGAGGAAGTTGAGTAACTCAGCAAATAGTAAAAGAAGGCGCTTTTGGCGAGAACCAACGGTCGACGTGCGAAGCGGAAGTCAAATCTTCCTAATCTTTACAAATCAAACAAATTACTATTGTGAAGATATAAGGATTTGACAGATTTGAATTGATTTGTAGGATTTCTGTCCGATAGGGCACTCCTTGATATTATTCGCTGAAAAGATACGAAGTTGAATTATTAAAAAAGATTGAACGGAAGAGTTTTTGCCTGAATTATTTGCAAAGTTTGCACATTTGTTTTTATTTTGCAAAGCAAAGGGTAAAAAAGAGAGCAATATATATGAAGAGAGTTGTATCAATTTTTTTATGTCTGATTTCCACGGTAATGATGTCGGCGCAGGATATAGAGAGTTTTGTCCGCAAGCAGTTGGAGACATATCCCCAATCCCGTCTGCTCGACATCTACAAGTCATGCTTTCAGGATTATATGGGGGCAGAGCATCTTGTCTCTGACCGTCAGACCGTAAAGGCATATCTTGATGAGGAACTTGAGACCACCAGTCTGGATGACCTCATGCCCTTTTACTATGAGCCATGTGGTGTTGAAGGGCGCTATGTCCGTGTGAGTCTCAGGGCAGTCAAGGAGAATCTGATCACGAAGGATTTGCTTCTTGACGCTTTTGTTCGCAGTGCCAACAGTGCGGAGCGTCCTTCTGTGGAATCCTGGAAAGACAGATGGCACGTGATTGTGGGAACGATCAACAAGATGGGAATCACTCTGCCCCAATATGGGAAAGACACGGAGTTTCTTGACAGCATCCTATCCGCCGGCAAGTATGCCATCAGCCATTCCCCAGAATACCGTGAGGCTTATCGTCCTCACTACCGGATTGTCGAGCGTGGAATCTTTGAGCGTGAGATCAAGCCACTTATCGAGCCGAAAGCGGTGATGAAGGGGCGTAAAGAATAATAAGAAGATTGACGTGACACCAATCAATCGAAAGCCAAGTAGATATGAAAAAACTATTACTGCCTCTCGTCTTGTCGTTGATGTCAATCACCACCCCCTATCATTTTGATGTCAACAATGACGGCAGCATCGAACTGACAGATGCCTTGATCATTATCAATTATATCTTAGGTAGGTTTGATTCTGTTGATCAATCAAAAACTTATCACTTAGATGTGAACAATGACGGCAGCATCGAGTTGACGGATGCCCTGATCATCATTAATTATATTTTGGGGAAGTTTGAGCCTGAGGGTGAATGGTACATGGTGGCGAGGACCTCTGAAAGCGAAGGGGAATTTGTTCCGGTGAGGGAAGTCGGCAGCCTCGTCGCTGTTGACGACGCACTTGATTTCACCATTATCGGAATCAACGGCAATATCATCTTGGAAAAGGTGCTGCGTGTGGACTTCAAGCCAGAGAGAGATCTCAACAGTTCAGAGAAGATTTCCGTGAAAAAGCCCGTCAGCAAGATACCCATAAAAGACAAATGTGTCACTAAGTCGACTGAAGGACAGAGTTCTTTTGTCGTGGCCGACAAGAATGGGAACAACTACATGGTGCAGGAAGTGACATTCCGGCACGACAAGAAAGGGTCGTCATGGATGGGAGACGGCCAGTCGGGCGACATCCGCAACCTGCAGTATATCGCCCGCACCAGGATAGAACTCGCCACTGTCAGCGGAGAAGATGCCATGAGGACGTTTGAAGCACTTTCCGGCACCGGTCAGATCGACCCCGAGGCTCTTGACTCACTTAGTCCCGAGCCAGCACCTTAAAGACGTTGTTGCTACGTTGTGAAGTTAAGCCATTACTTTTGATTGCCCCTACGATTTTTCGGGCATACATAAAGTAAGTCCCAACGAATAAATTAAAAAACTGATGGACAGCATGCCCGTCAGTTTTTTAATTTCTGTATATGTCGCTGTGATTCTTACTTGGATGCCAAAGTGAAGGTGTCGCCCGTCCACTTGAGAGTTTTTTCTGTTGTGTCATAACCTTCTTCTCCATTGTCAGTATAGAGATTGACCACGATGTCCTTTCCTTTTTGGGGGAGTTCCAGGGCATAATCATCAAAAGCCTTGTCGAGGGCCACCTTCTCCACCACCTTGTAAACATCCATGTCCGGGGTCATGATGTTGGTCTTGGGATCATAGTCATAGAACATGAAAACATTCTCGGGGGTGGCATTCTCAGAGCCGTTTATCATAAATATCCCGACAAGTTGATGTCCGTTTTTACGGTTCCAATGGCACATATTGGTGAAGCGACTTATCTCGGTTCGAAGTTCGGAACTGATGTAGCCATTGGAAACATCGCTAAAGACGTGGTATACCTCAGCCTCCTCATCGAATGCCTTGGGATTGGCAAGGTATTTCAGCATCTTCTCGTTGGGCTCATAACCGTCATACTGGGTACAAAAAGCCAGAGCGAAGTCTTGGATATTGGCATTGCCACCCTTAGGGCTGACAGTGATGGGTGTTTTTTCCCAGTTGCTTGTCATGGCGAAAAGCCCCTCCTCCACGTTTTCATCCGTGTCAGCCGACTCGCTTTCGTCCTGCACCTCTGCCGACTCCGTTGGCATTTCCTGGTCATCTTTCGACTCACCAGAAGCACTCTCTCCTTCGTTGGCGGTTTTGCCACAACCCGTCAGGAACGCCACACAGACAATGGCCACCATGACCATCCATTTGTCAATTCTTCTTGAGATTTTCATTGTTGCTTAGTTTTGAAAAAAGGTTGAATAAATACAGTTTCTCTTGTTTGGCTTGGGAGAATTGTCTTCATTTACAATACCAATCCCCCAATTTTTGTGTGCCATGTGCAAAGATACAGTATTTCGAAGAAATAAAAAGCAAATGAAGAACAAATCGTAATCATATTAAGAAGAAATTTATTATTTTTGCATGGCACAAAAAAAGACAGATATGAAAGAGATCAACTACAAGGACATGAAGTTCAACCCGTTCAATCTCATAGGAGGTGAATGGATGCTGGTGAGTGCAGGTAATGAGCAGACAGGTTGCAACACGATGACCGCCTCATGGGGGCATCTGGGATGTCTGTGGGGACACAACGACCCAACGGCGGTGATTTATCTCCGCCCGTCACGATATACGAAGAAGTTCGTTGACGAGGAGGCTTATTTCACGCTTTGTGTGATGGACAAGTCATTCAAAAAGCAAATGGCCTATCTGGGCAGTGTGTCAGGGCGTGACGAGGACAAAATCGCCAAAACAGGTCTCACCCCTGTCTTTGCCGATCACTCAGTCTATTTCGCGGAGGCCAAACTGGTGCTGGTGTGCAAGAAACTCTACCAGTCGGAATTGCAGGAAAGCGGTTTTCTCTATCAGGAAACAATTGATGAGAGTTATCCCCAGCGGGACTTCCATACGATGTATGTGGGGAAGATAGAGAAGGTGCTGGTACGTGATGATGAGTATTTGAAATAATTTGATTTTAACTTTTTGTTCTATGAAAAGAATATCCATCCTATTGATGTCGCTGTTTGTCATGGTGACAGTCAATGCCCAGCACAATGGTTTTGTATGCACAGGAAATAACGTGAATGTTCGGACGGGACCAGGCAAGAACTATGCTGTCTATGACGTCAATATTGGGCGCAAGCGCCAACTGTCAAAAGGAGATGTTGTAGAAAACCGTGGGAAGAAAAAGAACGGGTTTTGCCTGATCCAAGGTCCATTGGAGTGGGGAGGAGATGAGAGAGACGGATGGGTGTCGGCACAATATCTCCGTCCTGTCACTCTTTGTCCCAAATGCAAGGGATATAAGGATATAAATATAGCAGAAATTGACATTGAGTTGGATACCTGCGATAAATGTAATGGCAAGGGATATGTGAAATAATTGTCCGGGTTGTATGATGAAGAAGATCTTGTTGTTGGTGGTGATGGCATGCCTTTGGGGGCATGTCACTTATGCAGAAATATGTGAGAACGATACCATCTGTACAGAGGGAGCCTGGTGCTGGTTTGCCGACCCCCGCGCCCTGCACTATGAGAACGCCGACGGCAGCATCAACGCCACCTACATCGGCTATATCGATGTGCATGGGAATGTAAGAGCCACGCAGATGGACTTCCTGTCTGGCAAGCGCACGGAAGTGCTTGTCAGAAGTTTTTTCCAGCCCGATGACCACAACAACCCCACCTTCCTCGTGTTGCCCGACGAGCGTGTGATGATCTTCTATACCCGGCATACCGACGAGCGCCGCATCTGGTATCGCATCTCCACCCGAAAAGGTGATATCACCTCGCTCGGAGAGGAGCGATATGTCGAGACCGATCACAACACCACATACCCATCGCCCTTTATCCTCAGTGACGATCCGCAGCATATCTACCTGTGCTGGCGAGGCATCAACTGGCATCCCACCATCGCCCGACTCACCATGCCCGACAAGGATGACCGAGTGACGGTGGATTTCGGGCCACGGCAGATTGTGCAGAGCACAGGGGCGAGACCCTATGCCAAATATTACAGCAACGGGCGCGACAAGATTTATTTGGCATACACCACCGGTCATCCCGACAATGAGTGGCCGTGCTGGCTCTACCTCAATGTCATCGACATCAAGACGATGCAGTTGCAGGACATCAAGGGCACGGTGCTCTCCCATATTGACGGGCAGCCTTTCAAGGTCAGCAAGACAGAGGACTACAGACAGGAATACCCACTCACCCTCATCGACGCTCCCGACCATGCGCGCAACTGGGTGTGGCAGGTGACCACTGACAGCAAGGAGAATCCCATTGTTGCCCTGACACGTATCAGCGAGGACAAAGACAGCCATCAATATCTTGTGGCCAAATGGACCGGCAAGAAATGGCGGTTGAGTGAAATCGCCTATGGCGGCCATGCTTTCCATCAGAACTGGCAGCACACAGAGAAGTGCTACAGCGGCGGCATGGCACTCGACCCCAAGCATCCCGATGTGGTATATGCCTCACTGCCCACCACGCCCGATGGCAAGGTGTCATCCGACGGCATTTTTGAGATATGGAAGATGACCTTGAAGCCTAATGGCACCGTGAAAAGCCGCATTCAGGTCACGTCTCACTCGGCCAAGAACAACATCCGTCCCTTTGTCATCCCCGGGCTGGGAGACACCCCGCTCCGGCTCTGCTGGATGAACGGCGATTATTATTACTGGATGGTCAACCGCCGTTTCCCGCAGGGGTTCCCGACAGTGATCCGCAGCGACTATCACCTGCCACAACAGGAATATGGGGAGGTGCTCTATGCCGATCACGACTATCAAGAGCAGACGGTGGAAGTGGGGCGAGACATACTTATCAGCGTCAGTGCCGACAATTACCTCACCCTGCGGGTGGGAAGGAAGACCTACAGGAGCCAGTGCCGGTTTCTGACATCCGATGACTGGGCACGTTTCTCCACAGGCACGACAGGAGATGACTGGCCTACGCGCATCTCTTCGGCAGACTTGCTGCTTACCAAGGAGGACGGCCGTATAGTGCTCCGCCGCAACGGAATGATAGAAATCGCCGAGTAAGGTGCAAACGTCATAATAGGGAAACGATGAGGAAAATATTATTAGACGTACATACGCACACTGTAGCATCGGGGCATGCATACAGCAGTTTGCAGGAAATGGTCAAGGTTGGTGCGGACAAAGGACTGCAGGTGCTTGGCATCACAGAGCACGGTCCGAGTATTCCTGGTACTTGTCCGTTGATATATTTCAAGAACATGTTTGTGGTACCCCGACAAATGTATGGTATCCGGCTGCTTATGGGATGTGAAGTCAACATCCTTGATACAAAAGGAAGTCTGGACCTAAATGACGAATACCTCGACCGTCTGGATATTGGCATTGCCGGCATCCATGGCAATTGTTGGAAGGGTGGTGATAAAACTCAAAATACAGAGGGTATGCTGGCCGTCATCCACAATCCCAAGATACACATCATCAGCCATCCAGGAGACGGAACTGCAGAAATGGATTTCGAGCAATTGGTGCTGGCTTCGAAAGAGTCTCATACACTGTTGGAAATCAACAACCATTCTCTCGCTCCTCAAAGAAACAAAACGATTGCTGTTACTAACAGTTTGGAAATACTTCTATTATGTAAGAAGCATGATGTCCCTCTTATACTCAGCAGTGATGCGCATATATCTTTCCAGATAGCGGACTACAGCCGCATCATGCCACTTGTGGAGGAAGTCGGCTTTCCCGATGAACTCATTATGAATTACTGGCCAGATCAGTTCTTCCAATATACGGGAATTGAAAGATAAAATCGATAAAATGGGTTTTCTGTTCTCTCAAAGACAATCATTTTGTATTACAGCATTGCTTGCCATGGCCATCTTTCTCGTGGCACCGTGTGGTCATGGGCGTGATGATCTGTCGGATAGGCATATTGAGCGGAAACGCACAGCCACGCTCATGGTGGAATACGAGAAGCCGGCATTTGTCACAGAGTTGCAATCCCGCATCCCCTATGAGGATTTGTTCATTGATGAAGCGAACTACTATTTCGGACTTGAGACCAAATACCATGTCACGGTAGCCTCATTCCTCAAGAATGACGTCGACCTGGAAGAGTTGAAGACCTACCTGATGGACCTGTCCGCCTATCGAGCAGAACTCACCGACATCTCTGCCTTTGAGCGCCCAGAGAACGATGTGCTGAAATGTAGCGTCAGTTCTGAGGCCATCCATGAGACCCACAGAATCATCATGGACAACGTTCCGAACGACTATCCCTACGAGTCATACCAGTGCCATCTTACCATCGCCTTTTTGAAACCCGGCAGAGTTGCAAGATATGTTCAGTCCAGGATAGAGCCAGTGACCATCACGCCGAAGAATTTCCTGTTCTCCTACTACAACGAAGATGGAGAACGTATTGAAATCAGGTTCTGACCACTTTTTTATAAGATTGGAGAATGTCGGTAAGACACGATAGTAGTTTTACATCTCTGTTATTTCTCCACGATGGAGGTCATCCGCCATGTGTAGGATGACATCGTGGAGTTCCAGATCATCAAGGAAGAACTTCGGTATCGCCTCATAACCGATGGCGGCACCGAGTATGTTTCCGGTGACGGCACCAGTGCTGTCGCTGTCACCGCCATGGTTAACTGCTGCGATGAGTGCGTTTTCGAAGTTGTCGAAATGCTTCAATGCACAGAAAAGGGCGATGGCCAGGGCCTCCTCACCTACCCATCCCTCTCCGAGCAGACCGATATTATCCAGGTCGGTCTTGCCGTTGTCGAGCAGATCGATCGCACGCTCTGCCAATTCAGCCATCCGTTCCACATCGTTCGGGCAGTCTTTGTATAACTTGCGCATTTCCTCCATTCCTTCCAAGATGTAGCATCTCAAGTTTTCTTGTGTCGGGCGGATGTCACAGGTGAGTCTGTAGATGATGTGCGCCATCAGTGCTGCGGGAATGAATCCCAACGGGTGCTTGTGGGTGAGTTCTGCAGCATCTCCTGCAAGACGATCAGCATCTTCGATGTCGATCCTGCCATCGACAGCCGCATAGAGTGGGATAGGAGCCACTCGCATCACTCCGCCACAACCCTTGCTGTCGTTTTCAGGCATTTTCATTTTCAGGATGGAACTGAGTGCCGTCAAACAGGTGTTGCCTGGCGCACGCCTTGCGTTCAGTTCGGGGATACGGGAAATCCAACAGTCGTTGTAGGGACAACTGTTGCCTCCTGTTTGGGTGAAGTACCATTCTATGTAGGCGTTGCTGATACCGTTGATGTCTGGGATACCCAGGCGTTTTGCGTTCAGCAGGCCGTTGGCAGTGAATAGTGTCATCTGCGTATCGTCGGAGATGACCGCTTTCCCTTTTTGATCCTCAGTTTGCAGCCAACTTTGGTTTGTATCAAGGCGTGTGATACCTCGTTCGCCATACTGATGTTGTATCGCCTTGAAACTGGATATGAACTCCACGGGATATCCCAGTGCGTCGCCGATGGCTCCACCGATCAGGGAGCCGCGTATCCTGTCCTGTAAAGCCTTTTCCCAATACCCCTCGGCATCACCTCCATAATCCTTGATCAGCAATGTCAGGAAATGGCGAGCGTCTTTTTGGATGTCGGTGCCGCCATATTGTTCAGGATCTCGGTTGACTCTGAGGGAGGTTATTCTATAATTGTCGCCAAATTCCTCAAACTTGGCCTCGTAGATGCAGATTCCCGTCCAACTGCGGTAATAACGGATGGTGTCGTTGTCGCAGTACATGAACCAGTGGTCCTCCATGGCTTCGGGAATGTGCCCATACTTGATGATGCGCATTGCGTCGCATGGGATCTTCACATTCAAGGGGATGACAGCATTCTTGTCCGGCATGGGCAGGTTTTTCCAACTGTCCTTTGTCGCCATCTTACTTTTGGGAGGAATGGGCTTCAGAAGTTCTTTCTCTTTGTCCCCGGTGATGGCAGATGCCGGTGTGCAGTCCTGAGAACGAGCCAGCACCTCCACAAAGTCTTTGGGCAGGATGACGTTCTCCTGGTCAATGGCATTTTGGAACAAGGGGGCTATATCTTTGGAAGTGAATGCAGCAATCCCGCAACCTATGCGGGTCACGAGGAATTTGAGTTCAGGGTGCTGTTGGGCAAAGGCGATGAACTTATCCACGTAGGGTTTGATTGTCTCCACGCCACCCTGCATGGTGGGGATAGCATAACTCTGGCCTTGCAGACCTACGCCCTGTCCCCAAACTGCGCCAAAACTATTGTATGCCAAGCGTGCCGCACCGCCGCCATGGGCACCGGCGAGGTTGCTTCCAAATACAAAAATCTCATTGGGCTTGAGCGCCGTGATTCTATTGGGTGTGTATTCTCTGTTGTACATATCAAACAAGATTATTACGCAAATTTAGGACATTATTTTCAAACATCCAAATAATTTTGTGTGAATCATACGCAAATTCCCCAATGGGACTCATCCCATTCTTTTATAAGTATATGGATGCCCCTGCCGACTACTTCAAGGAACTTGACCGGATGCTTTTTGTTGGGGATCACTTCAGAAAAAATCCCAAAACATCATCAATCATGCTTTGGGATTTTTGAGTATAGTGCAGTTTCACACCATGATTCTTTCTGCCAGTCTTGTGAGTTCCTGATAGGGGAGTGCACCGACCTGTCGCTCGATGTCACCGTCCTTGGTGATGAAGAAGAGAGTCGGGATGGACTGGATGCGTGCAGCCATGGCCAGCGCCTGGTTCTTGTCCACATCCACCTTGAGCACTTTGACACGGCCCTCATAGTCTTGTGCCAGCCGTTTCAACAATGGTGCCATGCCCTGGCAGGGGCCACACCATGTGGCATAGAAATCGATGATGACGGGAATCTTGCCTGTGTAGTCGTATCCTCTGAGATACTGCTGATAGTCTTTAATATTTTCCATAATCGTATTGTTATTTTGTTAGTTGCATGATTTTAGTCGGGCAAGCCAGCGTGCATTTACCGCACTTGATGCAGTCGGGATGCAGGTAGCCTGTTGCCTCGCCGCGGGAGTCGTAGGGCGTGAGTTGCATGGGGCAGACACGGGCGCAACTCTTGCACCTCATCTGGCAGGCGCTGCTTACGTGGATGCTCTTGAATCCTTTGGGCAATGGCTCTTTCTTTGGTGCCACCCAGCGCGAGATGGTTCCCATGGGACAGAAACTGCACCAGGTGCGGGGAGCATAGATGAACGTCAGCACGATGCCCACGATGGTGGTGATGAGGATGATGGTCCAGAACACACGCCCCACGTCGCCCCAGGTCTTGGCAAAACTCAACTGAATGCCAAACATGGTGAAGATGAAGACCACCATGAACAGCCGGAAGCCAAAAGTGCGTACAAACTTAGGTATGGGTCTGTGGGGCGAGTATTTCGAGAGCAGACGGTCGTACATGCTGCCTCTCGGACATATATGGCCGCACCAGTATCTGCCACGCCAGATGGAGGTCAGCACAGGGCCTATCATGCAGATGAGCGCCAACAGGCCAATCACCGGATAGAACCATGCGATGATGAGGTAGGCGAAAAGGATCCAATAGAGCGGCAAGCCTTTGGACTCGAAATGCCGGTGGAAGTTCTTTTTCTTGTTCTTCTGTTCCATGTCGTATTCGTTTTTTCTTGCTGCAAAATTACAAAGATAACAATAGAAATATGAACGAATTTTTCTATCTTTGCATCGACTTTATCTATTATAGAAAACAAATGACTTTACAGCAACTGAAATACATCGTAGCCATCGACCGCTACCGCAATTTTGCCAAGGCAGCCGAATCCTGCGGCATATCGCAGCCCACCCTGAGTGCCATGTTGGTGAAACTGGAAGAGGAATTGGATGTGCGCATCTTTGAGCGCAGCAACAAAAGTGTTGCTCCGACGGGCAACGGAGCAAAGATCATCCGTCAGGCGGAACGTGCCATTGCCGAGGCTGAGCGTATCACCTGGTTGGTGAACGAGGAAAAGGGCAGCGTGTCCGGCGAACTGTCTCTTTCCGTCGGTCCCACCATCGCCCCATACATCCTTCCGAAGTTCATCAGGCATTATGTGGAGGACTATCCCACCGTCAAACTAAGTGTCAAGGAAATGAAAGCCGACATGATGCTCAGCGAACTGTTGGTGGGCCATCTCGATGCCGGCATTGCCATCAGCGGAAACGCCCGGCAGGGAGTGTTGGAGATACCTCTTTATACGGAGAAATTCATGGTCTATCTGGCAGAGAACTGTTGGCGGAAACTTCCCGTGTTCAAACCTGAGAATCTGGAGCATGAAAAAATGTGGGTGATGAAGGAGGCGCAATGCCTCAGAGACAGTGCTTTCAGTTTCTGCAAGGCGCGAACAAAAGGGCGGCACATCTACGAGGCAGGCAGCATCGAGACCCTCATCCGCATCGTTGATGAGAACGGTGGCTTCACCATCATCCCCGAGATGCATCTGCCTTTCCTCACCGACAAGCAACGCGAGAACGTGCGCCGCATCGAGGGCGACTACCTGTCGCAGCGCCGTGTCTCGCTCTACATCCGCGAGGACTACATCCGACAGAGCATGCTCAACACCATCACGAAAACGCTCCTCCGATTCATGCCAGATGGAATGATGGAGGAGCGGATAGTGAAGTACGGAATCAAACTGTAGTAATTATCTTTCGATGTTGTTGCAGCGGATACCCTATTAACAATCTTCATACCTCAATGCTGTTGATGACGCTGAGGGCATCGCCACCCTTGTCGATGGCCGAGAGGACGTCGAACACGCGGTCACTCCAACCAGAAATCAGGTAGACGTCAGGCTCGACAAGGCGCAAGGGCGACTGCCCGTAGCCCCCAAGGTCGAACAGGTAGAGTTTCGCGTGAGGAGCGAGTTGCTTGTAGCGTCTCCATGACTTCTCGAAAGTGGAGTTGCGCCCGGTGCTGTCCCACATTTGCATGTCGGTGAACATCATCACCTTGTCCATCACCTGTTTTTGCTCGATGAGCCAGTCAACTACCTTATAGCCGTTGGTGCTGTAACCCACCTTGCCCTCAAGTCTCTCGAGCTGGCGGGTTGCCATCAG
>JAEEGL014667087.1_pt1 | contig 22929 bp, 12 predicted proteins | sample 9134231 | NCBI WGS metagenome assembly JAEEGL01 (sample SAMN16246548, study PRJNA631951) | gut metagenome | biome: gut microbiome; feature: rumen; material: fiber-attached | host: Bos | place: Iran: Karaj | collected 2018-10 | reverse complement strand
ATCGATCCGATAAACATCTCATGCAGCACTGACGGCAAGAGTCAGGAGATAGCATACGAAGCAAAGATAGATGGCACTGATTATGGCAGGATAAAGCTTGCATATTCCATGGATTTCGGCGCAGCTCCCGAGATACCGGGCAAGAGCGACGCATTTATGATAGATGTTCAGAATGTACGCGATATAAAGCTTGACGACTATGTTGAGAAGTCTGACTTCACAGCGTTCTTGAAGAAGATGTTCACTGATATCGGCTTTGAGGAGGACACAGCAGACGAGTTTGCAGAGGAGCTTTCCGACAGAGCCTATGACGCGGCTGACAATGATTTCGACTGGGATGAAGACGATTTCGACTTTGATGACGATGACTTCGATATAGATTTCGGATACGAAGATGAAGACGATTTCAGAAGCACAGCAGGCGACAAGATAATCGGCAAGGCAGATTCGGCGACAGGAGCAGTAATCGGCGGCTCAGATGACGGCCATGATTTCAGTTTCGAGTTTGACCCTGATTATTTCCAGTACGATAACTTCAAGGATAACATGACCGAAGAAGAGTTCAATCAGTGGATGGATGTAATGAAAGAATTTTCAAAAAGTTCTTCATAAATAAAAAAAGACCTCCGTATTGTGATACGCATACGGAGGTCTATTTTTTGCTTTGAGCCGGGAAAGAACGGCATACCGCCTGTTCATGATAATGAACACAGAATGCGTGACCGGAAAATGATTCTGAAAACGCAGGACCTGAATTATGCAGTAAAAAAGGGCGGCAAAGCCGCCCTGATAATAGCTGTTTGCTTTTTACCGATCACTTTCGCTCAGAGATAGCCTTAAGCCTGGTAAGTATGATATTAGCCGCGTCGAATTTGGACATAAGCTCCATTTCCTGCGTATCTTCGGGAGTTATCATAGTAATGATATTGGTGTCTGTACCGAAGCCCGAGCCCGCCTTTTTAAGGGAATTAGCGCATATCATATCGCAGTTCTTCTTGGTCAGCTTTGCACGGGAGTTCTCGATAACGTTGTCGGTCTCCATTGAGAAGCCGCAGACTACCTGACCTTCGCGGCGGTTTTCGCCGATATACTTAAGGATATCGGTAGTGCGCCTGAGAGGTATGCTCATATCTCCGTCGGATTTCTTTATCTTGCTTGTGGCAGTGGTAACGGGAGTATAATCCGCAACAGCCGCCGCCTTTATGATAATATCTGTGCTGTCGAGTCTTTCCTTTACTGCATTGAACATATCCTCCGCAGATTTTACGGGGACAACGTTCACGAACATAGGCGGCTCAACATCTGTGTGGGCTGCAACTACCGTAACATCAGCACCTCTCAGCATAGCTGCCCTTGCAAGAGCAAAGCCCATTTTTCCGCTGGAGTGGTTGGTGATGAAGCGGACAGGGTCGATACTTTCACGGGTAGCGCCTGCGGTAACGAGTATTTTTTTCCCTGCGAGGTCTTTCTCAAAAGCAGCCTCGCGTACGATATATTCAAGGAGAGTTTCCTCGTCGGGGAGCTTTCCGTCGCCGATATCCCTGTTGGCAAGCATTCCGCGGACGGGCTCCACTATTTCATAGCCGAATTTTTTCAGCTTCTCTATATTGTCCTGAACTATGGGGTTATGGAACATATTATGGTTCATAGCGGGAGCAATTATCTTTTTGCACGTACAGGCCATAACGGTGGTAGTCAGCATATCATCTGCGATACCGTTTGCGATCTTGCCGATAACGTTTGCAGAAGCGGGAGCTATCATAACAACGTCTGCTTTTTTTGCAATGGAAACGTGCTCCACGCTGTACTCGAAATTGCGGTCAAAGGTGTCGATAAGGCATTTGTGCTGAGTGAGAGTCTCGAATGTAAGGGGCTGAACGAAATTCAGCGAATTCGGTGTCATAGCAACGTGAACGTCGGCACCGAGTTTTGTCAGCATGCGTGCAAGGTTGCAGGTCTTGTAGATAGCAATGGAGCTTGTAACTCCGAGTAAGACGGTTTTTCCTGTAAGCATTTTTATTCACCTCAGATATGCAGCTCGTTGGGGCATTCCTCGCCCCTGAGGCAGGCAGTTATGTTGTTTACCGTAGTTTCGGCGATATTGCTGAGAGCCTCCTCCGTAAGGAAAGCCTGATGTGAAGTAACGATAACATTTGGCATAGAGATAAGTCTTGCAAGTGTATCGTCGGCGATGATGTGACCTGAAAAGTCCTGAAAGAACACATCGGCTTCCTCCTCGTATACGTCAAGGCAGGCAGCGCCTATTTTACGTGCTTTTATGCCCTCAAGGAGAGCCTCTGCGTCGATAAGGGCGCCTCTTGAGGTATTGACGATGACCACGCCCTTTTTCAGTTTGTCAACGGAACTGCTGTCTATCATATGGTAGGTCTCATCGGTGAGCGGACAGTGGAAGGAGATGATATCGCTCCTGCTGAAAAGCTCGTCAAGCTCCACATAGTCGATATCGCTGTCCTTGGCGGGGAACTTGTCGTATGCAATGACGTTCATGCCGAAGCCGCGGCAGATATTTATGAATATACGTCCTATCTTACCTGTACCCACAACGCCCACAGTCTTTCCGTGAAGGTCGAAGCCTGTAAGACCGTTCAGCGAAAAATTATGGTCGCGGGTACGGATAAACGCCTTGTGTACGCGGCGGATTGACGTAAGGAGCAGAGCCATAGCGTGTTCTGCTACAGCGTATGGCGAATAAGCGGGAACGCTTACGACTCTCAGCTTGTCCTTTGCGTACTTGATATCGACGTTGTTGTAGCCCGCACAGCGGAGGGCCAGTACCTTTACACCGAGAGCACAGAGCTTGTCGATAACGGCGGCGTTGACAGTATCGTTTACAAAAACGCAGGCAGCCTCGCAGCCCTTTGCCAGCTCGGCAGTGTCCTCGTTGAGCTTGGTCTCGTAGAACTTGAACTTTATGCCGTTTTCTTTGCCGTATTTCTCAAAAGCCGGAGTATCATAGGGCTTAGTGTCAAAAAAAGCAGCTTTCATGGTATCACCTTCCTGTTATGATTTAGTTTGCCCATTAATTATGAAGCTCTAAGAGAAAGATTCTTAGAGCTTCATAATCAGTTTCTGTTGTATTATCCCTTTATTTGCCAAAATAATACGCGGTTCAGACTATCTCTGCAAAGATACCGGCGAGAGAAGCTATATAGGTCTTCTGTACAGTTTCCGCGGGGATTATCTCGCCGTTTATCTCAAGATCCCTTGTAGCGCATGCGTCTGCAACGAGAGTTACAGCATAGCCGTGGTCCATAGCGGCGCGTACTGTTGTATCAACGCACATATGTGTCATCATGCCGCATACTATGAGCTTTTCCACGCCGAGACTGCGCAGGCAGTCGTTGAGCTCGGTGCCGAGGAAGCTGTTCGGGCAGTATTTGTTGATGACGATATCATTTGGCAGGGGAGCGATACGCTCCGATATCTCACAGCCGTAAGTGCCCTCGTTGAAGAAAGCCTCGCTGTCGGGGTTGATGTGCTTGATATATATAACAGGGCGGCCGATACTGCGGCTCTCTGAAATGAGCTGTGCTATTTTTTTCTCAGCCTTTCGCGGATCGTGGAGCATACAAGCTCCGCCCTCGAAGTAGTCGTTCTGAACGTCGATTATAAGTAAAGCCTCTTTCATATACATATCTCCCTTGATTTGTTATCTTTCTTTTTTACACAATATGTAAAAACAACTTTTAAATAGTATACCACATCAGAGCGCCTGTGTCAATCTGTTGCACAGTGGTAATAATAACGAAATCTTAAGGATATAAGCACATAAAAATGTAAAGTAAGCAAAATCAGACTTCGGGAAGAATTACGTCTCCGTTGGAGTCAACTCTTACGCTCGGCTTATTTTCGGCAGGTTCGGCAGTGCTTTCAACTGATGAAGTTCCTGACACGGTATCCTCTTCTGTTGGTTCTGTTACGGCAGTAGTCTCGTCTGGTGTTTTCTGTACGGACGTTGTGGCTGCTGCTGTTGTTGACTCTGCCTTTGTTGTCTGAGCAGTCGTTTCCTCCTCTTTCTGAGTTGTGACTGCTGTGGTCCCGGCGACAGTGCCTGACGGCTCAGAGCTGTCAGTACCGCTTTTGCAGGAGGTCATGCCTGCAAGCATTATCAGCAGGACGGCAATTGCTTTTATTTTCATTCTGTTATTCTCCTTCTTATGCATAGTAAATGGGGCGAGACATTCGTCTCGCCCCGCGTGAATCAGCCTACCTCAGGAGTTGTTGTATCACTTTCAGTAATAACATCTTCTGTCTCGAACTTTGTGATCTCGATCTCTGCTGTAATGTACTTCTCCATACCGATCCTCCTTATCACTTTTTATTTCTGTAATTTATTGTTGCCTCAAAATACTTGTAGATTGAGGAAACTGCGTTTTTAGCTGCTTCATCGAAGCTTTCACTGTTCAGAACAGTGTTTACATATGAAAGGACAGATACATCGTATGTTGATACGCCGTTTTCTGTAGTAACCTTTACATTGAAGGTGTTTCCAAGGTTGTGGGCTGAGATATTTGAGATAACGATCTTGTAGCGTCCGTCAGCCTGCTTTTCAACTGTATACTTGTCATTGCTGAGATCATCTATGCTTATTGCAACATCTCCTGTGTAGTTTGCTGCGGGAGCAACGAACACATTGAGATTTGTCTCTGCATTGAGTACCAGTGAGTATGTGATCTTTGTGATATCCTTCTCAACGAGTGAAGCCTTGTGAGCGTAGTCCTTTACGGAAGCCCTGATAGAATCATAGTCGTATGACTCTGTGTATACCTTGCTCATTTCAGCGTGATCCTCGCCGACAGTCCAGTTGTTGGCAGCTGAAAGGAAGGGCTGTGAATAGTGACCGTAGTCGGCTATTGAATGGATAAGAGCAAGCGTTGTCTCATCGTAGTTGGAAGCGTTTTTCTCGATAGTGTTGATGTAATCGAGTACTGAATATGTCTTTGTAATGGTCTCGCCATCGCCGTAGTGGAATACAGCTGTGATGGTATCAGCCATCTGAACTGAATTTACATAGCATGTGAAGCCGTAGTAGGTGCCTGCCTGATTCTTTGAGTTCTCGTCGAACTTGTCCACGGTCTTATCGCCGTTTACCGTGAACTCGACATAGCTTGCAGCCTTTTCCTCGTCTGAGAGAGCTGTAAGGTCGAGGAAGAAGTTAACGCCGATCTGTCCGCTGAGGATAAGGCTCTGCGACTTGAATGCGGGAGCGGGCATCGGGATAACGGGGAGAGTGATCTCATCCTTTGATGCCTTTCTGTAAGCATTTGTCAAGCCCGAAACAGGGAGGTAGGAGTTCCCGTTTGCGTCTGCGTAGTATTCGATGTTGCCCTCGTTATAGTAGTCGGCAGCCTTTGCAGCAATCTTTGTGAGTGCGTCTGCTTCAGCGATGGTCAATGTCTTTGTTGCAGTACCTGCACATCTGTTGATACCATTTACTGTAACTGTGAACTCTCCGGCCTTTGAAACAGTCTCGGCAGAAGTGATCTCATAGTCCTCACCAAGAGTGAGAGCTGATACATTGCCGTCCTCATCCTTTGAAGAAACGCTTATGAACTTGTTGGGATAAGCCTTGCCGTTACTGTCAAGGAGGATAAGGTCAGCAGATGAAGTGATATCGGAAGAAGATATCTCATACTTGCCGAACTCCTCAACCATGCATGCAACTACATCTGAATCGTAGTCATCGCCGAGGTACTTCTTGAGAGCGGGATTGTAGATAACGTAGTAAGCCGCATTGATGAGCTTTGTGTTGCGGTCATATGAGGTTATGTTGACCCACTTTGCAGTTTCGGGAGAATCTATGATAGCCTGTATCTCAGCAGCGTCCTCAGCACTGAGGTCGGGATTGAGAGTTATGTAGAAGTTGTCGGGAGTGAGTACCTTTGCGTCGGGAGCTGTGCCCTTCTTTGCCTTTGCGGTAAAGACAGGATTGCTGTCGTATTCGTAGAATCCCTTTGTTACGGGGATGAATACGCCTACCTCCGGGTTGGGTACGTTAACGTCGTATCTGAAGGGATACTTGGCGTTGTTGTATGTGAAATTGCCTATATTCTCGGACCATGTGAATTTGCCTTCGTAGTCCTCGAAGTAAAGTCTTTCCTTTGAATAAACGGAGAATGACTTTTCGCACCAGTACTCGTAGCCGAGGTCTGCAAAATTCATGGTGTGAGAGATTGTCTTGCCGTTCTGTACAGCGAACTTGCCAGTATCGCTGTCTGTGAAATCCTCTATCTGCATGTAAACCCTTGTGTCGGTATAATCGCACTTCTCGCAGTGATTTGAGAACTGTACGAATACGCAGTCGAGGAAGTAGCAGCTGTTCTGTGAAACTGCACCCTTGTCGTCCTGCTCATGTACATATTCGGCAGATATCCTGTATGTGCCGGGGGTAAGGGTGATAACGCCTGCTTCCTTGTTGGTAGCCTTATTTGCGACAGTATTGCCGTTGACTTTCATATTGAGGTAGTCGATGTTCTCCTCGCAGGATACCCAGTAGTTTATATTTACCGTGTGATCCTGGGGAACGGTTACCTCCCACTCTGCGTAAGCTGTGTTGTTGAGAGTTCCCGAGTTGTTGCTCTGCCACAAGCCCTTCTGCTTTGTCTCTGCAAAGGAATTTGAGGGAACAGTTCCGTTGGGATCATATGAAACGACCCTTACGGAATAATCTGCGATATCGTGTGGCTCTTTCTCGTTTGAACCGATAAGGGAGTGAGTATCGGCGTCGTTTGAGACGTAATTGCTTGTTTTTGAGAAGATGACTTCGTTTGCGCCGTATGCCTTGTTCTCGTACTGATATGTATTGCCCTTTGGTGAAGAGAATGTATATTCATAGCCCTTGTCGGTGACAGTGCAGGTCGTGATGGCGTCAACATTGGGAGTGCCTGCCTTGAGGTGAGTGCCCTGATTCCACTGCTTGGGGAAATTAAGGCTTACAGGGCTGACGATCTTTACGATATCGCCGTCGAATGCCCATGATTCACCGCTTTTGAAATCACGCGACTGGATTCTGTTGAGGTCAGACTGCTTGTAGTATACGACTTTCAGTGTTTCACCTGTGGCGTTCTTGATAGTTCCGTAAACGTGTATACTGTTTGCGGTTCCTGTTGCGCTTGCAGTGATAGTAGGTCTTGTGGAGAGAATTCCTGTATTAGCAGGGAGCGAGTATGATGCGAGTGTGATAACTGCGAGAGCGCCAGCAGCAACTTTTTTGAAAGAAGTCTTTTTTGCCTTATTCATTTCATTTTCCTCCATTATAATATAAAAGTACTTCTGTGCTGACGAGTGGTCTTGCCACTTGTATCCTCATCGTTACAGATAAAATATAAAAAGCGTACCTGTAGATATAATTATCCCGTCAGTACGCCTTTGAAGCTTGATTGATTGGTGAGATGATATAATTAGACCATGCCTGTAAGAAAAGCTGTACAGAGTCTGCATGGAAACATCACCCCCAATTAAAGTCCCAGTGCATGTTTTATCGAAACATATAAGAATTATAGCATAATAATGTAAAAATGTCATTCGCTTTTTTCTTAAATTCACAATTTGTTAATAAATATCGTGCATTGATACAAAACAGTGGCTATCCTTAATGTATAATTTAGTGCAAATATTACTGCTAATAGGGCGGTTTTTAAGTTGAAAAATGTGATTATATGGGTTTTTGATGTCTGAACAATGAAATATATATTACTTATATATTTGATATTACTGTTGCACGATATGATATGAATTAATTTTCTCCGGCGGGTTAAAAGGTTTGTCGAAAAGACGATGATATCCTGTCAGCTTTGAAATACCGCAATATTTCACTTGCTTTTTGTGGACAAATAGTATATAATCTGTATAATATTACATGTACTTTTGACGGGATAAATGGGAGGTATGATTATGAAACGACGTATTAATGATGTTTTGGCAGCTATGGTTTCCGCAGCTTTAGTTACCGCCGGCATGCCTTTGTCAGCGGCTAATGCGGAAATAATTATTGACCATAATTGCCGCGGCATTGACAAGGGGTACTACTTTGAGATCGAAAACAGCGACAAGGATAGTCAGCCAATGCTTATGCTTAATCCCGGAGGCAGCTTTGACTGCGAATGGGACAATGACGAGGGCTTCTCGGCAGTAAGAGGCCTGAGATTCGCCGTTCCGACAGAGTATTCAAAGCTTGGCGATATGAACGTCAAGTACTGGAAGAGACTGGACATAAGGGCTGTATCAAGCACGGAAAAGGGCTATGTAAGGTTCGGTATCAGGATACGCAATTCCAAGGGCGATGTGTTTGACATACTGGAGGTTGATACCTCCGAGAACAGAAAGAGCATCGCGGAGAAGGACGAAAGATTTGAGAAGATAGGCAGTATCGTTTCAAAGGAGATAATGAACGACCAGATGTGGTACGGACCTGTCGAGGGAGATACCTTCGATGTGCTCTATACTGTCTACACCCGCGAAAATGAGGACAAGACGAGCCATACCTATGTCTTCCGCAGAGACGATCCTCTCAGGGTAAACAACGATGTTGAGGACTCAAGAAGGATAGCTTTATGCGATAAGCTGGACTATCTTGCGGATATGGGCTTCGGGATAGGTGAGATAACCGATATAGACCTGTTCCTTGAGACCTCTTACTCAAAGGGCGAGGCCTGCATTCAGAATTACGATATATCCGTGGAGAATATGCCTGAGATCGCTCCCGACGAGTATGAAGACGCAGAAGCTCCTATCTCTGTAAAGAATTATGAGTACGGCGTTCGCACAGGCTATTATTACGGCACCAGCGGCTTCGGGGACGAGGGGATAATGGAGGTGCAGAAGCCATCGCTTTTCAAAGCTGAATGGTCTTCGCAGAGATCTCAGGAAAATTACGACAGAGGCCCCCTGTTCGAGAGGGGAAAACAGTACGAAAGAGGCCAGTCCTATAAGGCGGTCACAGGTTCGACTGTGGATTATTCCATGATCGTTGAAGCGGAAGGTGCGTATTCGGTAAGCACCTGTGCGTACTTTGTGGGTCCCGAGACATATGAAAGATATTACGAAAGCGGAGTTCATATAGTTGACGCGGTCAGCGGCTGGGACGGCGTTCCTTTTTCACTGGGCGCTTCGGATACGATAACCGTTGACGGTATTGACTATGATGTTTACTATGCACCTCACAGCATTGTCGGTACGGGCAAACCGATTGCTTATGAAGAGTACTACTTTGTCAGCGGGAATGCAGCTGCAAACGGCGCTAATGGCAAGGTAACTGTTAAGCATGACATGAAGCCTTTTATGGACTACGTCTGCGATAAGGGCATGACGCTTGGTACTCCCGACAGGATCGTGGTACAGCTCAACGGCTGTTCGTCAACGGGTAATGCAGAGCTTGTTAAAAATGAAATGACCGTTCCCGACTTTATTGAGGACGGAAAGGAATACGAAAAGCTGACAAAAAAGGTAGAGCTTGATACTATTATGGGCAGGAGCTATACCGTTGCAGACAATAATCATTACAATATCCGCGGCTATGCTGCAAAAATGGAAGGCTATTCCGATGACAGGATATTCTGTACCTGGACAAATCCGGCTACAGATATATGGCTTCCGTCAGGCACGGGGCTCAATCATGCTTTCTTTGCGGGTCTGAACGGCTACAGCGGATATAAGGGCAGCGACGATATCATTATCGATTATAGTATGGATATGGGTGAGCTCAGTGACAAGGGCGATGATTCCAAATGGGCAGTAGGCTGTTACATAACATGCATAAATGAAGATGCCGTAAAGGATCATACTTTATCCGGGGAACATCCGGGCTGCAATATCCTTTTGGCTGACGCATATGAGGGCGGGCTTGATAATGTGTTAAACATGTCGGACCTGAATTACAACAACTCAGAGGAGCTTGGAGTTATCGAATCGGACGGCGTGAAGTACGACGCTTCTATAGCTTATGTGAACAGAAAAGACGCACAATTGGCGTGGGAGGACGATACGAGCTTCATAGTCCTCAAGCGTCAGGAGCAGTTAAAGGCTTCCGGCGGCGATGACGTTCAGGAGGGCTTCAAACGCTATGCGAACACTGTCAATGCTTCGGATATAGTTCGTCAGGTAAATAAGCTCGGCTACAAGACAGGCGATATCATAAACGCTTGCTTTACTTTATGTGCAAACGACAACAGCGGCAGGGCGGTCATCAATTCCGCAGGCGTAAAATATGTTCCCGGGGAAAAGGTTACATATACAGAAGAAGACCTTAAGAAGCTCACGGACTTTATACTTGGCAGAAAGACAGAGCTCGCAGAGGGTACCGACTACGACCTCAACGGCGACGGAGTATGGGATACATTCGATCTTTGCAGTATGAGACGCAGTATCGCTGAAAAGTAAGCTGCAAAAAACGGACTTCTTTGTCTGTACATCAGTTACGGTAACATTGTAGTTATAGACGTAAAATAAATATAGGAGGATTCAAACATGGACGCAATGACAAATCTTATCACAAGGAGAAGTATCAGGAAATTCAAATCGGATATGGTGCCTAAGGAGATCATCGAAAAGATAGTCGAGGCGGGTACCTACGCTGCAACGGGCATGAACCGTCAGGCACCGATAATAATCGCAGTTACCAACAAGGAACTTCGCGACAAACTTTCCGCTATGAATGCAAAGGTTCTCAATATGGACACCGATCCGTTCTATAACGCACCTGTGGTGCTTATAGTGCTGGCTGACAAGGATATGTTCACCTATCTTTACGACGGCAGCCTTGTTATGGGCAACCTTATGAACGCGGCTCATGCCTGCGGCATATCAAGCTGCTGGATACACCGCGCCAAGGAGGAGTTCGAGTCCGAGGAGGGCAGGGAGATACTCAGGAGCCTCGGTATAGAGGGCAACTATGAAGGAATAGGTCACTGCATACTTGGCTATGCGGACTGTGAAGAGCCCGCTGCCGCACCGCGCAAGGAGAACTATGTTTACTGGTGCGAATGAGCGGTATATTAAAAAGGCAGATATAAAACAAAACCACCCGCTTGCGGGTGGTTTTGTTTTATAGGGAGCGATAAAGCTTGTTTATCAGGTTCCCAAATATGCTTTTGCTGCTTGGGCGTAAACGAATAATGCTCTTGCCATTTGGGTAACGGTATGATATTCATGGGTGTCTGGAGTGTTGTGAAGAACACGGTAGCTGTAGGAAACGGGATAGAATTTATAATCCTTGCCGTCAACAGTCAGGATATGTTCGTCGAGGAGCTTATGAGCAGGGATATTCGATATCTCGTAATACTTGCCGTATTTGCTTGTCTTGGGTGTGATAGCTTTGCCGTCGAGCTTTACACCTGCGCCGTCTGTGTATATCCTTACAGAGGCTGTGGTATTAAGTACGAGGGATATCTTGGCTTTGCTGCCGAATTCGTCATCGTAGCCGTCAAGGTCGCTTATAGGGATATAGTAACTGCTGTCAAGCAGATGGTATTCATCATTGAAATAGTAATCGGCAGCGTCACAGTAATTTCTAAGAGCAATACCAAGATTCTTAAGTGGTATGTCTTCATCACGCCAATAGTTTGTAACTCTATTAAGGTAAGTAAACATATCAAGAGAAGCCTGAGAATGACTTAAGAGCCCGTCATCCTGATTGCATACGATAAGTCTTCTGTTTTCCTTGTCATATGCTTTCAATATGATCTCTTTTCTGCCCTGTGTGGCATTTATCGGGTATTCAAGCTTGTACTGATCATCTACTATCGGTAATTTTGAAAAGTCGGTAAATGTTATGTCTCCGTTGGGACCGCTCAATACTATTTTTGCAACGTTCTCACCGGGCTTGATAAAGAAGTTTACTCCGATATTACCGCCAAGAGAAATATTATTGTTTAATGCATAAACTATGTTTGACTTTAAAGCGTCACAGTCTGTGAACATTTTGTTTCTATTTAAAGTGCATCTTTTGTTTATGTCAAAATGCGACAGATCAATATAGGAAAGAGAAGAACACCCGTACAGAAATTTTTCCATACTTCTAACGTTTGAGGTATCAAAACCGCTGATATCAAGTTCTTTGAGATTGGTGCAGCCCATGAACATTGATTCCATTATACTTACTTTTGAGGTATTAAAGCTTTTGAGATTTAAAGATGTCAGATTTTCGCACTCACTAAACATAAATCCCATTGAATAAACATTAGATGTATCAAAATTGCTTAGATCAAGGGAGATTAAGGAACTGCAGCCTGAGAACATGTTATTCATAAAGCTAACATTAGATGTATCAAAACTACTTATATCAAGAAAAGCAAGGCTCTCGCAGTTGAAAAACATAAGACTCATATCGGTTACATGTGATGTATTAAAGCTGCTTAGGTCAAGGGAGATTAAGGAACTGCAGTCTGAGAACATTTCTTTCATACCCATTACATTAGAAGTATCAATATTGCTTATGTTTAACGTTTTAAGATTTTTACAACCACTAAAGAGGTAGTCAAAATAGGTAACATTTGATGTATCAGCATTTGATAGGTCAATTACTTCTGCTACTTCAAAGCCTTGAAAAAGTGTACTGCAACTTGCGGAAAAAACAGTTCCTTTTTTACAAACTACCTTTTTTACAGGGTAAGTATTCGGCATACCGTAACGGTTTGTTTCCATTGGCTTACCCCAATAATCAAGAGAATATGCGTATTTATGTAGATCTTTTCCACCTACTTCTCCGCTTAATGTAAGTACGCCTGTTTCCTCATTAAAAGAACAGCCGTTTTCTGCCGCATCAGCAGTAAGGGAACTGCCGAAAAGTGGCTTGTCGCCAACGGGGAATGCCGTGCCGCAGCAGATAAGCGTAACCGCAAGAACTGCTGCCGCGGCTCTTTTCAATACATTGTTTTTCATCATTACATCTCCTATTTCTGATTTGAATACAAAACTTTTAATATTCAGTATCCCGTAAACGTTTTTATTTTAACAGTTTTTTTTCAATGAAGTCAAGGCGTTTATTGCTGTTTACACAGAGAAAAGGGCGTGATGTGTGACATCACGCCCTCGCTTTCTTATTATTTTTGCCGTATCAGTCGAAGCTGCTGATCTTTCCAAGGAGATATGACTGTATCTTCTGTGCGTCGTTTACGGTAAGTCCCGCTACGTTTTTGTCTACGTCGCCGTTGTCCCAGCCCTGCTCGGTTATGCGCTTGTCCGATGTGCCGCTTAGACCGTATCTGTTGGGATTTGCAAGAGCCTGCATTATGAGCACTGCGTCTGCAAGATCAACAGTTCCGTCACAGTTGGTGTCGCCCGCAAGGAACTCTGAGGGAGAGCCGTCTATGGGTACGAAAAGCCATTCTTTGAATGCAGCTTTCGTGTATTCCTCGGCAGTTGAACCCTTATAGCCGCGTAATTCGGTGAAATTGCCATAAAAAGCAGATTTATCGATCTCACAGTCGGGGTTGAGCACTGTTATGCTTACTCCGTCTTCAAGCAAGGGAAGCGTTATCTGTCTGACGTAATGGCTGTCGTCTATCAGCCGATCCTCATCTGTTGTGCGCCATAGCGAGTAATAGGCGTTCTCTGCCACCGATTTTATGCTCTTTGGCAGTACAAGGGATTTTATGCATGTGTGATAGAATGTATCTTCCTTTATTTCAGTGAGAGTTGTCGGAATGTTTACTTCATTGAGAAGATAGCAGTGTTCAAATGCTCCCTTGCCGAGTTCGGCAAGTCCCTCGTTGAGAGTTACTTTCCTGAGGAGGCTGTTACCCTCAAAGGCGTAGTCTCCGATATATTTCAGACCGCTTCCGCATTTTACTTCTTCAAGCGCGTAGCCATCGCTGAAAGCGTATTTGCCTATGTATTCGAGACTGTCGGGGAGTTCCAGCACCTTGTAATCGCAACTGCCTGAAAATGCGCTGCTGCCAATGGTCTTAAGGCTGTTTCCGAGCTCGATGCCCTTTATGGATTTGCAGTCGTCAAATGCCATTTCGCCTATTGTGACTGCATTTGGAAGATCGATGACGGACTGAAGCTTTGTACATCTTTCAAATGCTTCGCTGCCGACCTCCTTTATATTCTTGCCGAAGCCTACCGAGGCGAGGGTCTCGCTGTATTTAAAAGCGTCTTTTTCGATGATCTCCACACCGTCGCCGATATCGACTATCCTTAATGAAGAAAGAAGCGGCTGTGAAAACATGGAGTCTGTGATGATTTTTATGTTATTGCCCAATACTATTCTTTTTACAGTCGGCTGTTCAAATAAAGCACTTCCTGAAATTCCCGTTACGGGGATACCCTCGACTTCGTCGGGGATAATAAGAGAGTTGTCATCAAAAGCTACGAATTTATCAAGCACGGCTTCGTTTCCGACCATTTCAAAGCGCATGCCGTACTCTCTTAAAGCGGCTTTGCCGAAATATGAGACCTTGTGCTCGGTATAATCGTTGTTTTCGTATTCCTCAAAGGTGCAGTGCCTCAGAGAATTTAACCTTGCGAAGACCTGAGGCTCGCCCTCATCGCTGATGATGAAGCAGTCCTTCCATTCATCGGCATTGTCACAGTATGAGAGCTTGCATTCGGGATCCATTATCTTCAAGGTAACATTGTATTCCATGCCCTCTGATACTTTATAGTCCTCGTCGGTATATTCAAAGGGGCAGCCCCTGAGCTCCGAAACGCCTGCGGGGATAGTCATTTCCTTTATACGTGTTCTGCCAAAGGCTTTTCTGCCGATAGTCTTTATATTGTCCGTGAGCTTGAAATCATCGATATATGAGCAGCGGAAAAACGCCTTTTCTCCGATAGCTTCGATGTTGTCACCCACAATTACTTCTTTCATGTTGACACAGCCGCTGAAAGCCGAGTTGCCGACAGTTTTCAGCTTGTCATTGAGAACTGCCATATACAGTACCCTACAGCCTTCAAAAGCGCTTTCGCCCACTTCCGTGATGTTTTCGCCGAAGTAAACGTACTGGATATCCTTTTCCTTGAAGACTTCATCTCCGATAGCAGTAACGGGAACTCCGTCAACGGCGTCGGGGATAACTACCTTTGAGCATCTGCTTCCGACGTTTTTAGCCTTCGTAAGGGTAAGACCCGTTTCGTTCTTCTCAAAGGTCATGCCGTAGAGCTCGATAAGGTCGTTTATGGAGGTCAGTCTTTCGTAATTGCCCTTTTCGTAATCCTCGATGCTGCAGTATCTGACATTTTCCTCTTTGGCGTATGTGCGTGAAGCGGAGTCTTCTGCGCTTACAATGATACACTCACTGTAGTCATCATTGTATTCCGATATAACATCGCAGTCGGGGTTCTTTATTACTATTGCTGTATCTCTCTTTTCAAGGCTGAAATCAAAATAGAGAGGACAGCCATTCCTGCCTATACTTCTTATGGTCTCGGGAATGACGAGGCACTTCAAGTTTTCACCTGAGAATGCAGCGCCGCCGATGTATTCAAGCTTGTCGCCGAGGTCGACCTCGGATATATTGCTGCAGTCCTTGAAAGCACAGTCGCCGATGCGCTTTATGCCCTTGCCAAGCTTTACTTTACTTATACCGGGACACATTTCAAAGGCAAAGTCGTCTATTATTTCAAGTGTGTCGGGAAGCTCAACGGAAGCCAGTGAGGGACAGCTGAAAAATGCACATTTATCGATAGCCTTGAGGCTTTTTCCGAAGCTTACGCTCTCAAGCCTTGGACAGTAGGCAAAGGTGCAGTTCCCGATCTCCTCGGTTCCCTCGCCGCATTCTGCGGTGGTAAGCTCACTGAACTCATAGAATGTTCTCTCTCTGATGTATTTTATGTTCTTTCCCAGCTTTACCGACTTCATTTTGTCCTTTACGCCGTCAAAAGCGCCCTTTTCGATGCTGGTAACGGGCTTGCCGCTTATATCGTCGGCAATGACGATATCGCAGCCGGGTTCTCCGGTTACTTCCGCTACGGCAGCTTTATCGTCATAGACGTTATAGCGTACCCCGTTTTCCGTAACGGAGGAAGAAGCTAATTCTTCATTTTCTGCGGCGTATACCGTGTTTTCTGTGGCGTTTTCGGCTGATACCGACGGAATTGCTCCCCCAATGAGCAAAAGTGCAGTCAATGCAGCCATGATTCTTTTGATTTTCATAGTATTTCTCCTTTACTATATCATTAAGCCTTGCGGCTTGTCTACATATAGCATATCGCCCGGTTGCAGGGAGCAGATCTCCGGTCTGCGTATCCGCAAGGACATTCAGAGCATTAATACTCAATGCTTTGGCATTTATTATAGCATAAACAATTGACCGGCACAATACATCAGGGTTAAAATTTACAATTCAGACTTTTTTAGTTAATAAAGCAACGATGAAAGGTGATATTCTGCTGTAAAAAAATAAAACCATTATTATGCTGAAAAAAGAGGCAATATATTTTACATTTTGTCTATTGCTTTGCATATTAATATAGGATATAATATCAGTAAATACAGACGGAATATATGGGCAGCATACAGCTGAACGGCTTTTATTTTCAGCAGTAGATATGACATGGATAACGCTTTTTGATGATTGACGCTGAGGAAAGGAACAGTCTTATGGTAAGATCAGGAAAAAGACTTGCATTGTTTGTGGGACAGGCTGATGAAGCATATCAGAGCCGTTTTATAAGCGGTTTCAACAAGGAAGCGCTCGCTGCGGGCTATGATGTGTGCATATTCTCAATGTATCGTAAATATCAGGATACTCCCGAAAACGAAAAGGGAGAGTCTAATATATTCTCGCTGATGAATCCCGAAAGATTTGACGGAGCTGTTATACTTAAGGACAGTATACAGACGGAAAACGCCGCACAGGAGCTGGAAAAGCGGCTTGAAGCGGAATTCCGCGGTTCTATCGTGGCCATAGAAAAGGAAAGCGACATCTTCCCGAGTATTTACGTGAACGGTTATTCGGGAGTGTTCGACCTGATAACTCACCTTATCGAGGTACACGGCTGCCGCGATATAGCTTTTGTATCGGGCAAGAAAAATCATAAGCACTCTAAGGAGCGGTTGCAGGCTTACCGCGACGCAATGGAAAAGGCGGGACTTCCTGTATCGGAAAAGCGCATAATCTACGGCGATTACTGGTATCAGAGCGGCGAGGTCTATGCAGAGCAGCTCCTTTTGCAGGGAGAGTCGCTCCCCGATGCAGTTGCATGTGCAAACGACCAGATGGCTATAGGTCTGTGCAAGGCTCTGACGGCCCGGGGCATACGTATCCCCGAGGATATAGCAGTTGTGGGCTACGACTCCACCTATGAGGGCCAGACCAGCCCGTGTACCGTAACATCGGCGCTTATCCCCGCAAAAGACTTCGGAGAGTACGCCTTTGATTTCCTTATGAAAAAGATGAACGGAGAGGTGCCGTATGCCTTTTCGCTCAAGCCGAAGATACTTCTCGGAGAGAGCTGCGGCTGTCATAACGAGATAATGCCGCAGTATCAGATAAAACGTAAGAAATGGGAAACAGAGATGTCGGAGGAGGGTTATAACTCTGTCTTCAACAATATGGAGGAAAACCTTATATCACAGTCATCTCTGCCCGAATATCTCAATGCGGTGTACTCCTATATCTATCAGCTGGGAGATATAAGGGAGTTCCACCTATGCCTTGACAGCAGGTCGGAAAACCTCGGGAACAGTATCCGCGTGACAAGTGACGGATACAACGACAGCATGATACATGCCGTAAGGTACTACAGCGACAGAAAAAACAATATGACGGGACTTGAAAGCAGATTCAGAACCGAGGAAATGCTGCCCGACCTTGGGATTGACAGGGAGGAGCCTGCGGTCTACATATTCACTCCCGTGTTTTTCAATGAAAACTGTTTCGGTTATGCGGCGGTAAGGTATCAGGATCAGCTCTGCTCCTACGATGAGGTGTACAGGCGGTGGATAGATTCGGTAAACAGGGGGCTGGAGGTCCTGAGGCGCAGTATCGCACTCAAAAATACTCAGAAAAGGCTTGAAAGGATACGCAACAGCAAGTTTGCCATATATTCCTATGCCTATGACAGCCTCGACGAAAAGGAAAAGGAGGATTACGGCCTTGTTGCCAGAATACTGGACGAAAACCTCTTCGATTATCATTTTCAGCCGATAATAAATGCGAAAAACGGCGATATTTTCGCATATGAGGCTCTTATGCGTGCAAGGACGGAAACAAAGGTGTCTCCGCTCTCTATTATAAAATATGCCACCATGCAGGAAAGACTTTTTGATGTGGAGCGCTCCACATTCCTGAACGTTCTGCGCATAGTAAGCGAAAATACAGAAAAATTCGGGGACGCTAAGGTGTTCATAAACAGTATCCCCGGAGTTATGGTCAGCGACGGCGACCTCTCCGATATAAGCGAGCGCCTTGAAAGGATCTCTGACAGGGTGGTGATAGAGCTTACGGAGGAAGCGGAGCTCAATGACGAGGATCTGATGAAGCTGAAGGAGTTCTATAATAAGCTCAATATCGATATCGCAGTTGACGATTACGGCACGGGATATTCAAATGTCAGCAACCTGCTGAGATATATGCCAAATTACGTAAAGATAGACCATTCCCTCATAAGCGAAATAGACAGTCAGCCGAGAAAGCAGCATTTTGTCCGTGAGATAATAGATTTCTGCCATAATAACAATGTACTTGCCCTTGCGGAGGGCGTTGAGACCACTGAGGAGATGCGCATAGCGATAAACCTCGGTGCAGACCTCATACAGGGCTTCTATACGGCGGTGCCCTCGCCTGAGATAATACGCAGGATAGACGATAAGCGCCGGAGCGAGATAAAGCAGTATTATCAGGAGCGTATAGATGGTGAGATGAAGAAGGTATACTACGCGGGAAAGATCAACCGTATCCAGCTTGCTCAGCTTGTCAGGGACGGCTACAGCGAAATAGTCGTGGGCGGCGACGCAATGGTATACAAGGACATATCCATCATCGGTATCCCCCATATGAAGACCAATATCCATCTGCGGGTCGAGAAAGGCTACAGCGGACGGATAACCCTGGAGGACGTGTACTTTCAGAATATCAAAAAGCGTCCGTGTATAGTCCTCGGTGAGAATACCGACGTGGCTCTTGTGCTTCTCGGTACGAATACGCTTTTCGGCTCGGGAATACAGGTGCCCGAATCCTCGCGCCTTGCTCTCGAAGGCAGAGGAGACCTTGAGATAGAGCTGAATGCTGCGGAATTCTACGGTATCGGCAACGATCACTACTCCCGCCACGGCGAGCTGGTGTTCGATCAGGACGGCTCAGTGAATATTAACTGTCACGGTCAGAAGGGGATAGCCATAGGCTCTGGTCTCGGAGGAAATATAATCATAAACCGCGGAGAGTACAACCTGAATTCCAACAATGAGGAGTTCGTGGGAATTGGCGCTCTCACGGGAAAGGTGGAGCTTTCGCTGAATACCTGCCATATTGAGGCAGATTATATCGTTACCTCGGGGGTTCTTATAGGCTCGCTGGAAAACGATGTATCGGTAAGTATAAAGCAGAGCGCTATACATTTTTACGCCTTCGGCAGGAGCGTGGCAGTGATAGGCTCTGTAAAGGGCAAAAGGGCTTGCATAGATACCAACAGGATAGGTGCGGTCATAAACGTTACGGCAGATGAGTCAACTCTTCTGGGAGCTCTCAACGGTGCTTCGGATATCAGAGTGAATGATTCTGCGCTAAAGCTTGAAAGTACAGGCAAACAGGCACTGCTTTTCGGCGGCTGCGGCAGCGACAGCAGGATAGACCTGCTGAACTCTGATACTCAGGCGGTGGTGCATTCCGCTATAGGCAGGGATACAATGGCTCCCGATGAGAATGTGCGCGTAATTAACGGCAGAAGAAGGATAATTATAAATGGTGCGGAGTTTGAAAGACCTATCATATATGACTATACATGATGACATGGCAGGAGGAGGGACAGAGATCAATGATTAATTCTCTTAAGACGATCGGCTTTTTTGGCTGCTCCCTGACAAGCAGGTACAGACAGGGATTATGTCAGTGCTTCAACAGAGCTGCAAAGAAAAGGGGAATGAACATAGTATATTTCAATTCCCTCGGCAGGATAGGTGAAAAGTATACCCAGTTCGGCGAGTGCGAACTGGACATCATAGATCATATAGACCTTGATGTCTTTGACGGAATAGTCTACGACGGAGAGGGATATAACGTGGAAAGCATGGCGGAAAAGGTCATAAACAAGCTTCGCAGTGCAAAATGCCCTGTTGTATCTATAAGCGGTCACGTTGACGGTTTTTACAATATTGATTTTGAGGACGCTGCGGGCATGCGCAAGCTTGTTGAGCATTTCACCGATGTCCATAAGCATACGAGAATAGGCTTCATGTCGGGATTTCTCACTCATCCCGATGCTCAGCTGAGACTTGAGGTGTTCAGGTCAGTCATGAGGGAAAAAGGGCTTCCCGAGGACGGAGCAGGTGTGTTTGAAGGAGACTTCTGGTTCCATAAGGGCGAGGAGGCGGCGGATTTTTTCCTTTCCCGTCCCGAGCGGCCTCAGTCCATAGTATGCGCCAACGACTATATGGCTATCGCCCTTGCTTCGGCATTGAAGCTAAGGGGTATAAAGGTGCCTGATGATATAGCTGTATCGGGCTTTGACGGCACAACTGAGGGAAAGCAGTTTATCCCTCACCTTACCACGGCTACTCGCGAAAGGGAGGATATAGCAGAGAAAGCAATGTCGCTCCTTGTAAGTCTCGGTAAGGAGCTTACTGACGAGACTGACCTTTTGGTGACGCCGAGAATGATACTGAACCAGTCCTGCGGCTGTATGACTGTTGATTATGAGACCGAGGCGAGAAATCTCGATGACGTATACAATGATGTAAGACTTTTCGGCTACTGCCTCAACGATGCAGAGGCTGCCATGCTCAAGCTCAATACCGTGGAAAAGCTGGACGAGCTTGAGGACGCATTCAGGAAGTGTGCTACCAATTTTGGTGATTATTCAGCTTTTTTCCTGTTCTTGCAGACCGATGAGGAGGGAAGACTGTCCTGTTCAAGCGAGTTCGGCAAGCCTACGGGAAATTTCCGCCCCGTAATATGGATAGACGAAAAAAATGAATATGTCAAGCCCGTGAGTGATGAAAAAAGCAAGTGTATCATACCATATACGACTAATTCCGATACGTCTCATTTCTATTACATAATGAGCATCTACTGTGCGGAGAAGATGTTCGGCTATGCTCTTATCGAGATGAAGGACGATGATATTTTCAGCGATTTCTATAATATTTTCCTTCTTAATCTATCTGTAACTCTCGAAAGGCTCTGGAAAAACGATAATATCAACAGGCTTTACAGACAGCAGAAGGCGCTGTACGAAAAGCAGATGGAGCTGAGTGTCCACGACGAGCTGACGGGTATCCTGAACCGGCGCGGCTTCAACGAGTTTTCACAAAATGCGATCAAGAGCCTCAGCGGGAAGAATACTGTCTGCACTATGGTAGTGGATATGGACGGACTTAAGCACATCAATGATATTTACGGCCACAATGAGGGCGACTTCGCTATCAGGACGGCTGCCCATATAATCACGGAATGCTGTGTATCGGGTGAGATCGCGGGACGTGCAGGCGGCGACGAGTTCTATATCTACGCTTCCGACTATTCTCAGGAGAAACTTAACAGATTTGAGCGCGAGCTGGTGCGTCTGTGTGAGGAATACAACGAAAGCAACGGCAAGCCATACAGGATAGAACTGAGCTGCGGAGCATATCTGTGCGAGACCGACAGCAGCGGAAGCATCGAGGATTATCTCAAGATAAGCGATGCAAGGATGTATGAGCAGAAAATGTCAAAGCCTGACCGAAAAAAGAGATGATAACAGCAAAGCAGGCATAAAGAAGCAATGGCGTCGTTAGGTCTGCTGTTAAAATAATAAAGAACTGATAATAAATAATAATGAATGTGTCGTATTAAGTTGATGAATTATTGAAGTGTCTGCAAAAGCGGACACTTTTTTATTATCGCTTCCCGCCCGTTGCATATTTGAGCTGTTAAGGATACAGGAGCTCGTACAGAATACTTGAAGCAGTCAGGATAAGTACAGATTTGTGCTATTTTACTAAAAATATTTATTTCGGAAAAAGTGCGGAAATCCTCCTCACAGCATTCATTGCATTGGGCTGCACATTTAACAAAGAGAGGTATCTATATGAACAAAGTATTTCCTAAACATTTGAAATGGTAAAAATAATATCATTTTTGTCTGAAAAATAGCAAAATATTATTATAAGCAGCTGACCAAATATTGCTAATTAGTCACCATTTATTGCGGTCTTGTTAATAGCTTATTTACTTTTGGGGTTGTGTATTGTATATTTACATTGAAGATGTTAGACAATTGTGACATACATTCGGCACAATAACTATCTCAGGTGTATTTTTTGATGAGATCGTCATTGCGGCTTTTACGTCGGGATATCAGTCCGTTCCCTCTGTACCGCTGATACATTAATATTATATATTATGCAGTACTATCGGGCTGTTTCCTGGAATACACATGTTGCCGGGCTGCATGTATGGCACATTGTTCAGAACAATATAAAAATTACAAAAAGGAGTGATCAGAGTGGAAGTTAAAACACTCAAAAAGGTCATCAGCGGAACTGTTTCAGCAATGATGATCGCAGCAAGCGTACCGTTCTCCGCTTCAGCCGCTGTTGGAAACATTGATTTAGGCAGCATTTCAGGCGGCAAGGTCGAGGGCGGCTTCGGAGGCTTTGGCGGCGGAATGAACTGGGGCGGCAACGGCGGCGGCCAGGACTGGAGCGGCTTTGCAGGCGGCTTTAACGGCGGCGGAGCTAACATCGGTTCGGACGCAGGCAGCGGCGGAAATGCTCAGTCAGGTCTCAACGCTAAGATCAAGGGCGATATGCCTACAACTGTTCCGAGCGGT
>JAEEGL010533136.1_pt1 | contig 22929 bp, 28 predicted proteins | sample 9134231 | NCBI WGS metagenome assembly JAEEGL01 (sample SAMN16246548, study PRJNA631951) | gut metagenome | biome: gut microbiome; feature: rumen; material: fiber-attached | host: Bos | place: Iran: Karaj | collected 2018-10 | reverse complement strand
GGGCCATCATAAAAGACATAGGATTTATCAATCGGACGATTTTCGACCGATTTTTCGAAAGTTTTATCTTTTTTCCACCACTCGATGAGGGCCTTTTCATATTCAATTGCCTTACGGCGAACTCCAGCTCTATATTTCATATGAAAATTATATCACAATTCCCTGTTATAATAAAACCTTTATGGTATTACTATTTCTTGGAATGAACGTCGAGCTGTGGATACGGAATGGAGATTTTGTTTTCTTCAAGTGTCGAGATAATAACGTGAAGAGCCTTGCGGCGAACTTGGAGCTTTTGGGTAGGAGAACAATTAACCATGAAAAGATAATCCATAGATGAATCATTGAGTTTATTGAGACCTTTGTACTCCGCATTTGTAATGTCTTTGTCTTTTTTGAGGATTGGAATAATCGAACTGAGAATTTCGTCAGCTTTTTTTAATGGCACTTCATAAGGCATAGGAATATTTAAATATATCGCATCCGAAATTGTTTCGACTTGGTTAATGTTACGATTGGCAATTGAAACAATGTTATTGGTATTAATATCCTTAATCTTAGTAGTACGGAGAGTGATTGAAACGACTTGGCCGGTGTTTTCACCAAAGGTGATGACGTCGCCGATGGCGTAATAGTTGTCCGAAACAATATCAAAACCGCGAAAAATATCTTTCAAGCCGTCTTGGAGTGCCAGACCAATGATGATACCCAAAATTCCTACACCAGCGAGCATGGAAGAGACGTCTACGCCGTAAATTTGTAAAACCATCAATATAGTAACGGTGGCGAGAAGATATCCGACAATGCTTTTTAACATGCGGATGAAAGTTTTGTTCTTTTTTTCAGAAACATATTTAGTGCCCTGCTGTTCTTTTTTGCTAAGGAATTTAGTAATTGCTAGATAGATTAGTCCGCTAAAAATAACTACTGCAAAGGCCCAAATACCTCTTTGAACCCAAATGTTTTCGAGAATATCTTTGATTGCGTCCATGCTTATATTATATCATATAGTATAAAACTTCGTTGATTAATGGCAAATCTTTGCCACGCCAGCTGGCGCGAACTTCGCCGCGTTCATCTAAAGCTAAAATAGTGGGATACTCGACTATATCGTAAGCTTCGCAAAAGTTTTCATTCCCATCTGGGCTCATGGTTTCGATTTCACGGCCAGTTTGGCGATAAAAATTTTCAAGCCATTCATCAACGGTTCTTGAATAGTCTTGACCGTCACGGTAAATACAAATTACGCGCATAAAACCTCCATTATGACGGGTCCTGCCGCACATTTTCCCCCAAAATTTTTATTAAAATAAAACATTTTGGGGGTCCCCCAATGTGCGTCACCCGTCATATTAAGCCTTCCTTTTTTGTTCTTTCAAAATATTTTCAAAATCTTCGAGAGTCTTGAATTCACGGAATACGGATGCAAAACGAACATAGGCAACTTCGTTGACTTCGGCTAAAACGTCAAGTACGGCTTCGCCGATTTGCTTGGAGCTAATCTCGTCAGTCCCGTAAGAATAAAGAATATCTGAGGCTTTGTTAACAACTTCCTCAACTTCAAGTTCAGAGTTGAAAAACTTCCCGACGCTGCGCCGTACGGCTAATAACAACTTATCCCGATCAAAAATCTCTTTGTTGCCACTGCGTTTAGTGACAGTAAGCGGCGGCATTTCGATGCGCTCGTAGGTTGTAAAACGATGTCCATCAGGAGATTCACGGCGGCGTCTAATCATGTTGCCATCAACAGTTTCGCGGCTTTCTAGAACTTTACTATCACCGATCTTGAAATTTCTTTCCACCCGCACCTCCTTTTACTATTTTTGCTTCTTATTCTTTAAACGCTCCCTAAGAGACGGTGGAACGTCTAAATCATCATCGCTGTCGCTAGATGATGAGTCAGTTTCAGGCTCATTTTTAATTGAGTCCCACATGTTGGATTTATTTTCAAGAGCAAAATCTTTAGCTTCGGTAGATGGTTTCTCGTCTTTAGTAGCTGGTTCCTCTGGAGTCGGCGCAACATCACTATATTCTGAGTCAAAACCTGTAGCTACTACAGTAACAACTAGCTCATCTTCTAATTCTGGGCGGATAGAAGCACCAAAGATAATGTTGGCGTCTGGTGAAACGGCACCTGTAATAACTTCAGCAGCTTCTTGTACTTCACTCATAGACATATCATAGCCACCTGCCACGCTAAAGAGCACGCCACGAGCGCCTTCAATCTTTACTTCGATCAATGGTGACTCAACAGCCTGCTGGGCGGCGATTACAGCGCGGTTCTCGCCAGAAGCCCGGCCGATGCCCATCAGTGCAGAACCAGCGTTTTTCATGATAGCTTTAACATCAGCGAAATCGAGGTTGATTAGTGAATGTTCGGTGATTAATTCGGAAATCCCTTGTACGCCTTGGCGAAGCACATCATCAGCAATTTTGAAGGTTTCGAGAAGTGGAGTACGAGGGTCAATAGTTTGAAGTAAACGATCGTTTGGAATAGTAATGAGAGCATCTACTTGGCGAGCGAGTTTATCGATAGCGACTTCGGCGTTGGCACGACGACGAGCACCTTCAAAAGTAAATGGTTTAGTAGCTACACCAACTGTGAGAATGTCTTTGTTCCTGGCTTCTTCAGCGACGATTGGGCCAGCACCTGAACCAGTACCGCCACCAGCACCTAAGGTAATAAACACCATGTCTGCACCATCTAATGCTTTGTCAATCGCTTCTCTGCCTTCCTCGGCAGCTTCGCGGCCTTTTTCTGGATCACCACCGGCGCCTAAGCCTTTGCCGATATGGACTTTAACATCTGCTGGAGAATGATGCAAAGCTTGTGCATCGGTGTTAATCGCTACAAATTCGACGCCAGAAAGGCCCACTTCTTTCATGCGTTCAACTGCAGAACCACCGGCACCACCTACACCTACTACTTTAATGCTTGCTTTACTTTCCACCTCTGTTGGTTTAACTTCTGGCATAATACACCTCGCTTAAATTTAACCTAAGTATACACCAAATGTTCCCTTAAATCAAGTATTTTTTAAAACTTAGAGAAGATTTTTTTGAGGAAACCGCCAGAGGTAGATTTAGACTTTTTGGACTTTTTAGATTTCTTATTAGGGAGAGGTTGATACTGGATATCTTCGGCAGCCATCAAGGCTAAACCTACAGCAACCGCAAATTCTGGTTTTGAAACAGCATTTGCTACGCCATCTAGTTCTTTAGGAACACCAACTTTAACTGAAGCTTCTAGACATTGTTTAGCAAACAATTCGATGTCTCGCATCTTAGCCCCGCCACCAGTGAGCACTATGCCTTCTGGTAGTCTTTGATCATATTTTGCAGCTTTTAGTTTTTTGCGAATTTCGGTAAAGATTTCTTCTAGTCTCGCTTTAACAACGTCTTCGACTTCTTTGCGGTCAAAAGCGCGTTCACCGTGTTTCCCTGCTTTTATGGCAAGGCTCTTACTAGAACCAAAGTCTCCAGTAATGAAACGAGTTTTGACTTCTTCGGCTAATTCTGGCTCTATAGCAAGCACGATAGCGAGATCGTTGGTGATGTTATTTGAGCCGACTGGGATTACACCGACATACTGCAAATCACCTTCTTCATAAATCGCTATCGAAGTTGTGGCAGCACCAAAGTCAACTACAGCTACACCGTTTTCTTTTTGGCGTTCATCTAAAACTGCTTTTGCTGCAGCGACGGATGTAGGGACCAAACGAAGCGCTTCAACATCTGCAGTCATGGTAGCCTTTTTGAGGTTTTCACAATTTGGTGTAAGAGCCGAAATAACATTAGCGCGTATTTCAAGACGAGCGCCAGACATGCCAAGTGGATCTTTAATACCGCCCTGGCCATCGAGGGCATATTCTAGTGGAACTACATCCAGGACGTCACGGTTGGCTGGAATGCGACCAGAAACTGCAATATCTTCTACGCGATTTATGTCTTCGTTGTCAATCTCATGTTCAACCGCGCCAACAGCAATCATCCCTTCGGTTTGAGTAGATATCACTGTGGAGCCGTTAATCGAAACATAGGCAGAACGAACATCATAACCGCCCATACGTTCAGCATCACCAAGCATGCGATCAATCGCTTCGGCTGGACCAGTCAAATTAGCAGGAATACCTTTGCGCATGCCAGAGGATTTGCCCTCGTTATAGCCAACAATGGCAATTTTACCTTCTTTATCTACACTAGCAATTACGGCACGCACGTTTTCCGTACCAACATCAAGGCCTGTGACAAAACGATTATCGTTATCCATAGGTTTATTATAGCACATATAGATAGTTGATTACATAGTTTTTGGCATCTTGAACTTGAAATTTTAAGCACATTATACGTTGGCTATGCAATCAACTAATCTGCTAGGGTTAAGACTTCGTAGCCGTCGTGCGTTACGAGTACAGTATGCTCACAATGGCAACCGATGGAGCCGTCTTTCATTTTGACAGTCCAGTTGTCGTCTTTATCGATATAATTTGCTGGTTTACCAAGGCAAGACATTGGTTCAATGCAAATCGTATCACCTTCAACTAGTTTGTAGCCGTGTCCCTTTTTGCCATAATTTGGGACTTCTGGTTCTTCGTGCATAGATTTGCCGATGCCGTGACCGATGTAGTTTTCAATGACACCGAGATGATTTTTTCTGAGGACTCTTTCGACAGCATGGCCGACATCTCCAATATAAGCACCAGGTTTAACCTGCTCAATTCCCTCCCACATAGATGACTCAGTAACTTGAATCATTTTTTTGATAGCAGGCGAGCCGGTATCCCCAATTAACATAGTAAATGCAGAATCGGTAAAGTATCCTTTATAATAAATATCTAAGTCAAAGGAAACTTTATCGCCAATTTCAAATGGTTCATCAGTAGGTGCACCGTGAACTAGTTGATCGTTTACAGAAATACAAATAGCACCGGGGAAATCTTCTTCTAGCATATCGTAGGCGACTTTGCCGCCACGTTTGACTATTTCCTTGCGAACCCAAGCATCTACTTCTTTACCGGTCATGCCAGGTTTGACATAATTTTTTAGATCTTTAAAAAGCTGGCCATGGATTTTGCCGCATTCCCTCATAGCGGCAATCTTCTTGTCTACTTCAGCCTTTGAAGCTGTTTCAAGATTGATAATTCCACTATTATTCACCATAACTCTGCTCGATTTCTCCACCATTGACATCAGTTTCTTGTTCGGTAGCATCAGGGTCAAATTGTTCAACCACTTTAACTAAACGGTCAGTAACTTCTGGAATTGGGCCCGTACCATCTATACGTTCAATTGGAATATTATTCGCCTCTAACAGAGGTAGAATTGAACAAATATTTTGTTCAAAGATCTCAAAACGACGATTGATGCTTTCCCTTTCCTGATCGTCATCGCGGCCACGTAAAGCTAATCTCTCATATAACTCTTCTTTAGGAACTTCAAGAATTATTGCACCATCTATGTCATTTGCTTTCTTTTCTAGTAAATACTTAGCTTGCACTTCGCTTCTAGGATAACCGTCTAAAATGACGTCGAAGCCCTCAGCTTCGGCTTTTTCGATCTGTTTGTCCATCAGTTTAATCACTTCTTCATCTGGAACAAGTTTTCCATTGTCAGTTAATTCTTTGTAGGCGCCAGTATTTCGAATAACTTGACCAACTGATAGCCATTTCCAACCAAAAATTTCTGATAACGCTTTGCCTTGTGTACCTTTGCCTGAACCAGCCAGGCCAAATAATATAATCATAGTTCTCCTTTGGTATTATTATATCATATTAGAGAACAATCTATATTTTTCTCAACGGTAAAATTACGCCAAGATAAAAAATTACAACGGCAGGCGGATTTTGCTCGACGTAGGCAAGCTCGCTCGCAAAATCCGTGCTAGTTGTAATTTTTATATGGGTAATTTTACATGTTTCGAAAAATATAGATTGTTCTCTGACCGAAAAAAATACCCCCGAAGGGATATTTTACTTAAGTCCTAGTTTGATGCGTTCGGTCTTTTCAGCCTTGCGTGCTTCACGGATGATGGCTTTGAGACGGCGTTCGCGCTTAGACAAAGGTTTGGTAAAGCGCATCTGCGACTTCTTTAAAGGCATCATACCACTTTGGAGGACTTTACGGTTGAAGCGACGAATAATGTTTTCGTTAGCTTCTCCCTGGTCTTTTCTAGTAACTTTTATAGCCATATTAGGGTGATTATATCATACTCTAGCCCAAATGACAAGAGGGGTTGTAATTCTAGAAAAATAATATATAATATATGTATAGTGGATTCGTAGCTCAGTTGGTTTAGAGCGCTGCCCTGTCACGGCAGAGGTCGCGAGTTCGAGCCTCGTCGGATCCGCCATTTTAAAAGCCCCTCGGGCTTTTTTCGTATCTAGATATTAAAAAACGAGGCTGAAGCCTCGTTTTTATCGTTTACATTCCAGGTATCTTGAAGGCATTTGGGTCGGAAGCCTGAGGAGAATAGACCTGATCCTGCATGGCTGGTTGAGGTCCAAGTGGTTCTGGGGTTGGCTGAGTAATGGGGGCAGCAGGCTCAATCGGCTGAGTCGCAGCTGGGGTTGGTATAACGCTGGCACCATTTGTTACATCAATAGGTGGAGCCGGAGGAGGTGGTAAAATATCTTCTCCTGGATTTGGCATATAATTAATTTCTGGGACACCATTTATTTCAGGATTAGTTGGCACGCTCGGGGCACTCATTGTTGCAGGATTCTCGGCCGGAGTAGTAATTTGTGGAGTATCGTCTACACTGTTTAAAGCATCTTCTAACATTTGCCCATATTTGTTCTGCTCTGCTTCAACATCGCCAGACGCTAAGCCTTCACTTAAATCTGAGGATGGTTGAATGACTTTTTCTGGTTTAGCAAAAGAGCCATCAATGTCAACAGGAGTTGGCTCAGCGGGTTGTTCTGCTGCTGGTTGTTCAGCTGACGATATTTCAGCTGAGTTGAAGGGGGCTGTATCAGGATTCGGTTGGTTTTCGGCTTCTGTGGTCGAATCTTCTGTACTATTAAGATTTGGTTCTGAAACTGGTTCGGCAGGATTGGTAATAACCTCTGGAGTTGGTCCAATATTGGACGATGTTGAGTCTGGTTCGCTGTCAATTTTAAGTGCAGTATGATCAGACTCTGGCGTGGTTTCTGCGCCAGCGTGAGAAAGAGTATCGGCAGCAGCTTGAAGATCTTCTAACAGGGAGTTATCTGCAGGTTCGGTAGGTTGTTCTGCAGGTTGTTCAACGGGTTTTTCTGGCTCTGATTCTGGTTTAATCTCTGCTGGTTTTTCTGGTTCTTCATCTACTTTTTCCTCAGCTTCTGGCGTGATGTTTTCTACTTCAGTTTTCTCTGGTTCATCTTCGTGTTCAATTTCTAATTCAGCCGGATTCTTGTCTTCCTTTTGAGGTTTTGATTCGACAGAAAAAGTTGGCGATTCATTTTCGACATCTGAAGTGATATTTTGAGAAACAAGTTGTTGGTTAGCGCCAGATTCCATCAGCTTAGAAGCTATCTTCATGGTTTCTGGTGTAGTAGTGGAATTTGAAAAACGATTGGTGGCAGCCACAATGCCTGTAAGAAATGCAGTGGCTTCGTCTTTTTCAATCTTAATATCGCTCTTGATGTTGTATAGAAGATTGGCAACCATTTCAGAAACAGAGCTAGCATTTTTATCGCTCCATTCAATTTCGCCGAATTTGCCAGGTTTTCCAGTGGTAATATTTACAATGACTGCATCGTGCATGATTCGACCATGTTCACGTAAGGCAGAATCTAGATCGATACCATTCGCTACATCAAGTGCAAGTACGAGATCAACGTTAAAATCTCCGTAGGAAAAATCCAAATCTTCTTCAGTAATGCGAGTTTTATATGGTGTAATGTAAATTTTTACAAAATCACCATCTAGTTTGTAACGCAAGTGGTCTGCTTTGTCTTTATTAAGAGCGACAACAAAATCCTGAAGCGTGTCGGCAGTAGGTTCAAAGGTTTCTTCTGGTTTTAAGAATTCTAGAGCATTTGGCGTGGCGCCAGAATAAATTGCTGTAGCGCGTTTGCCTAATTTGTCTAAATAGAGTGATAAACCGATGGCGGCTGCCATTTCATCGACGGACGGATCACTGGAGAGTGCAATTAGAACATTCTTCGAATCAACAATTTTGCTAATTACCTCAGAATAAACAGATTTGGGGGCAGCTGTGTCAGCTGGTGGAGCTTCTGGGGGTATAGTAGGATCAACAATCGTATCGTCAACAGGCTTAGTCGGAGTGGTATTATCCGGTGTTGGAACGCCAGAAGGTGCTGGAGCGCTTGGCGGAATAGTCTGATTAGTAGGGCTTGTTGTTGTGTTATCTTCTGGCATAATTACCTTTCTTCCATTTATGTTAACATAAGCTTTAAAAAACTGCAAGAGATTTCTCTTTACTTTTCCTAAAAAAAGAGTTATAATAATCAAAAGTCATTAATTTTTAATCTAAATAGGAAGATAGATGCCGATTATTAAGTCTGCCAAAAAGGCTGCAAGGCAAGCTGAAAAGCGAACTTTGCATAACGAAAAAATCAAGAAAGATATCAAGGCCGCATTGAAGGCTTTTAAACTGAAGCCAACCGCTAAGAGCCTCGCTGAAGCTCAATCAGAGTACGACAAAGCAGTAAAGAAAGATTTAATGAAAAAGAATACTGCTTCTAGACGCAAAGCAAAACTAGCTGAAATGGCAAAGAAAGCTGGGGTAAAACTAGAGAAAAAGGCAGCTAAAACTGCTACTAAGAAGCCAACTACTAATACTGCCGCGAAGAAACCTGCAGCTAAAACGACGAAAGTTGCAGCAAAAAAGACTCAATCAAAAGCCAAGGCTGAAAAGAAGTAGATTTAAGTTTAAGATCTAGAATCGAGAGCTCTTTAAGGGCTCTTTTTTCTTTGGTTCCCTGCTTAAAACTATAATCTTTGATGGCTTGAGAAGCGAGCAGGCCAAAAAACATAATAGGGTCTTCTTCTGATTTGATTTTTTCGAGCATTTTGACAGCTTCTTTACCGTTTGTTTTAGCGGTGTGGTAGATATTAAAAACCAGTTTGAGGTTGGGATCTTTCGGCAATGGGAAATCAATAATCTCAACTTGGTCTTTAAGAGTTTTATATGTGCTCGACCTCTTATCTATTTTCAACTCTAGGATAGCGATTTTATGCGGCGTGTTTAGATATTTTGGCAATTCGTCAAAAGCCGCTTTATTGCTAGACAAATCTTGAATAAGGATGCTGCGCTCATTGGAAAATAGTGATTGCCCGAGAAAAATAGTTGGTAGGTCGGAGGGCGTTAAGTCGATACCTTCAACAATTTCGTACTTAGACCCGAGAAAGCTAGAAATTGCCTTTTTGGCTTTAACGCGATCTTCGCCAGTAAAAATTTTAAGCATTTTCCGTAGTCCTTTCGGAAGTTTCAGACGCGCCTCGATGCTTGTTTACGGGGAGCTTTTGACAATGAGGGCAAATGTGAGTGCCCCGACCAGCTACCTTAATTTTTTGAATAGTAGTACCACACCTCGGGCAAGGTTTACCCTCTCGACGAAAGACTTTTGCAAATTTTTCAAGGTAGTCGCCCTTTGTACCATCAGCCTTAACGTAGGTAGCCATAGTGGAACCACCAGATGCAATGGACCGGTCCATGACTTCTTTGGCGGATTTTAGAAAATCTACCACTTGAGCTTTAGTGAGAGCGCCGGCTTTTGTTTCAGGATGAATGCGAGACGCAAATAGAGCTTCGTCGGCGTAAATATTCCCAAGTCCGCAAATGACGGTTTGATCTAAAACTACGGCCTTAATACAAGAATTTTGATGTTTCATTAGTTTAGCATAAAGCTCTTCGGCACTCATGGTCCAAGGTTCTTTCGCAAGCTTTTTAATAAAACCATCGTTTTCTACTTCTTGGGTTGGCAAAATCTTAATAAACCCAAATTTACGCTGATCATTAAAATAAAGTGTGCCATTATCAAAATGAAGGACTACGCGCGTTTGGTGATTGGGGAGTTCGGCAGTAAAGTTATCACTAGGATGACCAGCGGCATAGCGCTCATCACCATCAAAAATCAATTGTCCGGTCATGCGCAAATGGATCATGAGCGAAGTGCCATTATCTAAATCAATAATCAATGCTTTACCAAAACGCCTGAGATTTTTTACTTGGCCTGTAATAGGTTTTCCAATGAATGATTTTTCACAAAGGATGTCAGTTGATTTGATTTGGTGTTTTAGAATGAATTTATTTAGCCCACGACGGATAGTTTCGACCTCGGGTAGTTCAGGCATCTTTAACCCCTCCGAGATAATCGTGAATAAAACCATTAATTGTATCATTCAAAAGATCATCAAGACGTTTCTCACTATAAAAAATGTAATCGTTCCCTTTTAGGCGATTATGAAGAGTGTTATCGGCAAGAATTATTTCGACGTTTTCTATATCATTTGGCGTTATTTCAACTACATTAATGGCATTGGCATGCTCTGCGAGCCGTTTAAGGTCAACATCTTTCACGTCTAGTTGGTGACTAAACTTGGTATCATAAAGCCAAAAATCATGATGTTTAATGCCGCGCCATTCGTCGCTAGGTAGTTTACAACTAAGAGGCGATTTTTGAAATTCCCGATAAAAAGTATGATTAAAATATCCATCAGTATAGAGATGAAAAAGGTATCCTAGGAAAATAGGGTTCTTAGCATCAATTACAGCGCGATTTTCAGCATAGAAGTTTTTAGTGCTTTTGTCGTTATAGGCATAGTGAGTCTCGTGATGACGTTTTTTAACACTTACATGATTGATGTAGCCATTATTAATGTCTGGGAGAATACAACCTAACAAAAACTCTTGGCGTTTGGTGCCAGACAGCTTAAGTTTGTCGGCTAAACGTGAGCCGGCTTCTAGATGAGTGTTCCAACTAGGCATAGATATATTTTACCATGAATCAAACAAATTGTGGAAAAACGCTATATTTAGTGTTAAAAAAGTCTTGACAAACACTATATATGGGGTTAGAATGGATTCTAGGTAATGCTTATAAACATAAACGTGGCGTAGGTCACACGAAAGGAAAACCATGAAGAAAATTTTATATAAGAACCCGAATGATGCTGAAGCGTTTGATATGAATAGATTTTTAAAGTCGCTTAGCAAATATGCAAAGGTTTCAGAAAAAGAAGTGAAAGAAGCAATGGAAGATTATAGCCAATACGAGACAATGCACGTTTCCTGCTTGGTAGAAATTGGTATGAAATTGATTGGTAAAAATGCAGGTGAAGAAGCGATGAAGGATTATTTTAAGGAAAACGAAGAATGGTTTGACGAAGGACGATTCGAAAGGCTGCGCCGGATTACTGGGTATTTAGTAGGGACTTTGGATCGCTGGAACGATGCAAAGAAGGCCGAAGAAAAAGCTCGCGTGAAGCACTGCGTAAACTCTTCTATTGACGATGCGGAAAGATTGGCAGCGTTAGAGACTCAAGCCATGGAACAGAACGTGGCCTACGCTCAATAATTTGATTATTTGTTTTTAATTTAAAGCTCGCCCCAATTGTGACCAGTGGTCACATCAACGGCGAGCTTAATTTTTAGTTCAGGAGCAATGGTCTCCATTTCGGTCTTAAGAATATTTGCAACTGTTTTGGCGTCTTTTTTATCACATTCGACAATCAAGGAATCGTGAATTTGCATGACTAAATCGGCATTTTTAGGCAAAAGCTTATCGATATGTATCATAGCGCGTTTCATGAGATCGGCCTCGGTGCCTTGGATCGGCATGTTTTGAGCAGCCCGTTCGGCAGCTTGGCGAATTAAGAAATTGCTAGATTTGACATCTGGCGTAGGACGCCGGCGGCCAAAATAAGTTTCCACAAAACCTTGTTCCCTGGCCTGTTTTAAAATACTATCCATGTACTGCATAACTGGAGCACGAAGTTTACGATAATTTTCCATAAATTGTTTAGCTTCAGCAAAATTCATGTGAGTGGCTTCGGAAAGACCAGTGATACTCATGCCATAAATAATGCCGAAGTTAATTGCTTTGGCGGCTCGGCGTTGGGATTTAGTAACTTGGTCAATCGGAATGTCAAATATTTCCGACGCGGTTTTGGTGTGAATATCTATACCGTTATTAAAATCGTCAATTAGCGATTGATCTCCAGCTAAAATCGCTGCGAGACGAAGTTCGAATTGAGAATAATCAGCCGAAACGAACACTTTGCCCTTTTCCGCGATAAAACCTTGACGAATGCGTTTCCCTGCGTCTGTGCGAACTGGTATATTCTGAAGATTAGGATCTTTGGAGCTGAGGCGACCGGTAGCCGTAACATTTTGAGTGAAAGTAGTATGAACTCGATTATCAGAATCGGCAAGCTCCGGTAAGGGTATGATATAAGTATTTAGAAGCTTTGCAGCTTCACGGTATTCAATAATCTTGGGAATGATAGGATGAAGTTCTTGTAACTTATCTAACTCTTTGGCACCGGTAGAATAGCCGCGGGTGGTTTTTTTAATACCTTTGGTTGGGAGTTGCAGTTTGCCAAATAGCACATCCGAAAGTTGAATAGGCGAATTGAGGTTAAACTCTTGGCCAGCTATCTCATAAATTTCTTGTTCAAGGCTCTTGATGATTTCTTCATATTCGATTTTTAGCTTTTTAAAATAGTCTGGATCTAAAGCCATGCCTCGCTTTTCCATTTTATATAGAACTGGGATAAGCGGAAGGTCAAAATCTTGATAAATACTGAGAAGTCTAGGAGAATTCTTTAAATCTTCATACTGATGTTGGTATTCTTCAGTGAAATCACTCAAATGGGGCTCTTCGCGGGACAATGGATTTAATAAAAAGGCTGCCTGACCAAGGTCCCAGAAGGATTTTTTCTGGTTCAAAATATTATTAGCAACGGTTTTATCATTATGCATCAAGCCTTTGATGTCCCAATCGATGATACCATCAAAATCATTCGAATGGTACTCTTCGGACACGGAGTCGCGCCGGCCCGTCGTCACGGGCGGCGCGCTCCTTCTGTCTCGGTCGTAACCTCCGACAGATTCCTCAGAGTATTCATTCGAATGATTTTGTGTCGTATTCTTAACTTTGCGGATGAGGGAGTTGAATTCGAGTTTCTTGAGACCGGCGACGACTTGGTCGAGGTCAAAATGGAAATCAGGAATTTCGTTTAAATCAACAGGGGCATCAAACATGATACGGGCAAGGTCGCGAGACATATAGGCCGAATCCTTCCCTTTCTCGAGTTTATCTTTAGTGGATCCTTTAATTTTGTCTATACTATTATATATACTATCTAAATCACCATAGTCGTTCAGAAGTTTTGCAGCAGTTTTTTCGCCAATACCTGGGACACCAGGAATATTATCAGACGCATCCCCTTTTAATGACTTAAGGTCTAAGAACTGAGATTTTTTAATACCATATTTGGCTTCTAATTCGGGTACGTTGATTTTTTCGATATTGGTAAAACCTTTGAGGATGCGCCACATGTGGGTGTTTTCGTCTACAATTTGAAGCATATCTAAATCGCTAGAGATAATAAAGGTTTCATAATCTCCAGCTTCGTCAGCTTGACGACTGAGGGTGCCAATAATATCATCAGCCTCATAGTTATCTATTTCAATAAATTCCCACCCCAAATCTTTAATCAACTCTTTTAGTAGTGGAATTTGGGTATAAAAATCTTCACCAGGCTTAACGCGACCAGCTTTATAATCTTCAAAAATTGCCCGTCGTTTAGCGGTAGATGTTTTAGAATCCCAGGCCACGACGACTTTTGTAGGATCCAATTTTTTAACAATTTCCATAGCAATGGCAGCAAAACCATAAACGCCGCCTGTTGGAGTGCCGTCTGAAAGACTGAGAGCACCCATGGCATAATAGCCGCGATAGAAAACGGATTTACCGTCAATTAAAACTAAGCGCTTCATTTGATTATTCTCTTTTCTGGGCGGGCCCTGCCTGATGCTGTTCTCTCCCAAAATTGACGGCAATTTTTTGAGACCCTATCCGCAGCCGTCACTTGCTCATATAACACTGCTGACAGTTGCATTTTTATAATGCTACCTACCATTTAGAACTCCACTTCTTTTAATATCTCATCAATACGAGATTTGATGCTATCTATAGAACCGTTGTTCAAAATGTAGTAGTCCGCAGCAACGATAGGTCCACCTTTTTCAAGATTCTCAATTTCGCTGCGATCTCGTTCGCGGATGGCTTTAGCATCAAAGGAACGACCAGGTCGTTTGGACACTCGGTCATAACGCAGATTTTTATCTACTACAATAGCTACGAAAGTAAGACACTTAGGAAAAGCTTTTTTAAGTAGTTTATATTCAGTCCAAGAATAAACACCATCTAAGACAATGCGCTTCTGGCCTGCAGCAATTAAATCTTTAGTTTCGGCGATAACTTGATTAACTACCCAATCCTTGCCCTCTTTTTCGCGAATTTCTTCGCGGAACTTCTTTTCGGATTCGCCATCAGGCGTACGTTCGATGCCACGCTTTTCCATTTCTTTGTAAATCATGCCACCAAAATAAACTTTGGGATAGCCTTTATCGGTTAAATAATCTACTACGACAGATTTGCCGGAGCCACTCATACCCACTACGGCGAGAATTTTAATATTATCCATACCAATAGTATAGCATACCAGAGCGATATTGAGAGCAGATTATATTTTGGCTATTTTTGCAAGAAAAATAAAAGAGCGTATAATAGATACATGAACAATTTTTTTACTCCGTCTGATCCTTTGGACAAAATTATAGAGGAGACGATGGATGACAAACAAGTTCTTAAGACGAAACAGATTTTAACTGGATGGACAAATATTGTAATCGAAGTTAATACAGATAAAGGTTCATTCTTCTTTCGTTTTCCTAGAAATCCATTTTGGTCTAGAATGATTGAAAAAGATGCAGCTGTATGTAATTTTGTAGATGGCAAAACAAGCTACTACACCCCACAAATGAAACTATATCATGATTCTAAAGGTCGTCCTTTTTCGGTTCATGAGAAAATTGAAGGTTATACTTTAGGAGACAGGATTTATCATCTATCACATACGGCGCTAACTGGTGTAGCTTATGACGTGGCAAAATTTATTAAGGAGTTATCTGGGATCGACCTGCGTGGTGCGCCAAAAGAAGTACAATTCCCTCTAAGTGAATTTTTACATGAGCTAGACTATGAACACTATGATAGGCATATCGATGCAGATCATAAGTATATTAAAGCAACTGAAAAAACGAAACTAGTGCACGGGGATTTAAATCTTGGCAATATTATTTTAGATAAAAACGATAAGGTAATTGGGATAATTGATTTTTGTTTTGCGGGAACTGGCAATCCGAATATGGACGTGGCACGAATGGTTTCTAGACCAGCCCCAAAGGAATTTGAAGAGGCTTTCCTCAGTTATTTTGACAACACAAGTGAAATTACACGTATGAAAAAAGCTTGGAAAGACATTGATAATGGATATGCTGAGCATATTCGAACGCATTTCCCGGAGATTAATTTGAACCAATTGTAGCTTAATTAGAGATTTTTAAGATAGTTGATTTTTGCTTCGCGACGAGCATCATCGTCGTGAGCTGGTAAATCATTACGGGACGAGTAGTCGCTGAAGATGTTGAGGCAATCTTTGACTAACCCATCATAAACCGGATCTTTATCATAGACGCTCCAGATAATGATACGAGTGTCTGGTTTTGAGCTAGCATAAAACTTTAAAGCTTCAGAAGTAGCTCTTATAAATTCTTCTTCAGTTTCTTTAGTATGACGCCAAGCGCGATCTTTCAGAAAGTGCTCTGTAACGGCTGGAGAAACTGCTGCCATTAAGATTAGTAATTCATACTCTCCTTTCTCGAGCATTTTTAGAAGAATACCTTCCATTTCTGGCGAAAGTAAAGTTACATCAAGGACAATATCAAAACCTAACTTGATAAGTTCGGACAAGCTGAGAAAAAGCATGATTGTAGAAAACTCATCAGTCATTTTTCGAAGGTCTTTTTCGCCGTAATAATCCTTGATTTCTTGATAATGAGGATGATACTCCACGAAACGCCTGGCGGCTATTAGAATAGGGTGCATTTTGTTTTGATTGTTATAAGCTTCTACGGCGGGGAGAATCTGAGTAGTTTTACCAGAACCAGAAACTCCAGCAATCCGGATTAGTCTATGGTTTTTGGTCGCATCAGGCGTAAAATCATTTAAAACTCGTTTCAAAATAGTTGGATACTCGGATAATTCAACTTGCCACTCTGGTTTAACTTTAGAAGGCCAGTGAGCTTTCATATATGAGACAACTTGCTCTAGTTCGTGATAACTTTCAGACATTTTTCTCCTTTTTTAATTTCAACCTCTTTGACATTCTCAAAAACTTTCGATTCGCCCTCTGCTTGGAGTGTAAAGGTAGCAGGTTTAACGAATTCTATTTTGTCCCCAGTAGTAGTTGTTCCAGGAATGCGTGAGAAAATACTACGAGACATGAGTTTGAATAATCGGAAGAAATTAGCAAGACGGTCTGTTTCGCTACGAAAATGAGTAGGGTTAAGAAAGTCTTCCCCTCCCTTCATTACACGCGCCATGGAGCGACCATTGACCGCAGCATAGTCCGTAGTTTTAACTGGCATTAGCTTTCCGTTTAATTTAAATTCTGGCAAAAAGACTTGTTTATGGCGATTTTTGAAATACCAACTAGTCAAATTAGTGTAAGAGCTTATTTTGCGGCCAAAGTTGGTTTTTAGTTTGGCGCGCATTTTGGGTGAATCATAAAGTGATACAGCGGCAGCGGTCATACCAATTGTTACATAACAAGTGGCATAACGGAACAACTTACCGTCGATGATGATTTCTAAAGGATACAAAGTTTTGCAGACGGGTCCTGCCACCGATTTTCCCCCAAAATTTTGACTACCGTCAAACATTTTGGGGGTCCCCCAATCGGTGTCACCCGTCTTAAGACTCTTATTTTTCAGAAAAATATCGTCGAAGGATTTAGTGCCGAGAGTGCGGGCAAGGTCGTTAAAGTTGCCGAACGGTAAGACTGAAAGGACTACGTCTTTTTTTGATTTAATAATTGCATTAGCGCAGATTACGCCAGTAGCATCGCCACCCGCGGACAACAAAAGATCGCCATCACGTAAAATCTTGGCAAGCTTAGCAATATTATCGTCTAAATCGGTAGGAGCGATTTCATATTTGCCAATAGTAAATCCCTTGAGAGCATGAATGCGATCTAAAACATTTTTTTGCACATCAGCAAAACGGGACGAACGAGGATTATATACTACTATTAATCTATTCATACTTTTTCCTATGAGCCATAGCCTGGCAAAAGCCATGAAAGGGCGGCGTAAAGCACAGCGTAAGCTGCTAGACCAATAATAATTTCAAACATTCTAGTTTTGGCTTTACGAGTTTTTTCTTCGTTACCACTAGCCGTTAGATATTGAATGCCAACGATTGTGATACCAATAACCCCCACAATTCCGACACCGATGCTTAGCATATCAATTATAAGTCTTACTATACAGTCAATACCATCATTGTCTTTTCCACATTCCTTCAAAATTGCGGTCTCAACACCAAAAGATTCAGCGCTACTAGTAGCTAAAACCGGTGTAGTTGCTAAAACCGGCATCACTAAGGCAATAATTAAAGAAAAAATTTTTTTCATATTGGCTACCTCAAATATTCATGTAGTTTTTTCGTATCTTTATTCTTTCGGAGTTTAGACAAAGCCTTAGCTTCGATTTGACGAATACGTTCACGCGTAACGTCAAATTCGGCACCGACTTCTTCAAGAGTATGCGGACGGCCGCCACCAATACCGAAACGTAAACGAATAATTTTTTGTTCACGATCAGTTAGAGTAGAAATAATCTCAGATAATTGTTCCTTTAGAATTTGATTGGCAGCAGAGTCTTCAGGTGAATCACGTTCTTCGTCTTCAACGAAATCACCAAGCACAGAATCTTCGTCATCTCCTTCACGGCCGATGGAAGCATCAAGAGACGCGATGTCTTGTTTGATGCGCATAACATAATCAACTTTATCGACTTCCATGTCGAGAGCTTTAGCAATCTCCTCATTGGTAGGTTCACGATTAAGCTCAGCTGTAAGCTTGCGAGTAGTTCTTAAAACCTTATTAATAGTCTCCACCATGTGAACTGGAATACGGATAGTCCGAGCTTGATCGGCGATAGCGCGAGTAATAGCTTGGCGTACCCACCAAGTGGCATACGTGGAGAATTTAAAGCCTTTATCGGGATCAAATTTTTCTACAGCACGAAGCAGACCAGTGTTCCCTTCCTGAATGAGGTCGAGAAAGTCTAGGCCACGACCACCATACCTTTTAGCAATCGAAACCACGAGACGCATATTGGATTCTACCATCTTGTCTTTGGCTTTTTTGTCGCCTTTTACTATACGTTTAGCTAACTCAGCCTCTTCTTCGGGGCTAAGAAGTGGAATTTTGCCAATCTCACGAAGATAAAGGCGAACCGAATCGTCTGCAAATGAATCAACATTTTCAGCCGTGATAGCTAATTCTTCGTCAGAAAGCTCTTCTTCTCTTTCTAGATCATCACTTTCTGGTTCATCAATGTCCAAGGTTAAATCTTGTGCATTCAAAATATCATCATTTTTCAAGCTCATTACGTATAAGTATAGTATACTCTTTGGAATAATGCAAATGGCCTTTAATTATTTCGCTGCAAATCTTGAATTTTTCGCAAAAGATCTATGTATTCATCAGAATCTTCGTCAAGTACTTCTAGCTGTTTTTTATAATCTGTGATTTTCTGCTGATTGATGGTTTTTTGATAACGCTTTAGTAGCTCACTGGCTTCTGTTTCTAAGTCTAAGTTTTGCATTTTTTCGTGCTCGTGATTAAAGATTAATTCTAATTCAGCAAGACGCGCTTCATCATCTGGAATTTCTAGTGGAATATCCGTTTTGGTCAGGCCGCCATAAACTTTAAGAGCTAAAAGTGAGTTTTCGAGTTTTTCTAATTGACTATTTTTGACCTTAGTTTTTGGAGTTTTAAGATATTTTTTAGTGGAAGAGGCTAGTTTTTCTTTGAGACGTTCACCTTTTTCTTGTAATACTTCGACTGACACATCTAGCTTTTTAGCGATTTTTTTCTCATAACTAGATTTTTCGACTTCGTCTTTCACATAATCTAAAAGTTTAAGCGCAATATCTGAATATTTCCTTTTATCAGGAGCAGAAGAAAGATTGAGGTTTTCTTCATATTTTTTAAGAAGCCAGTCAACGGCTGGAACGCTATTTTTTACGGCTTCTTGCCAAAGTTTGGGATCTTTTTGGATGAGCTCATCAGGATCTTTGGCGCCATGATAATCAGAAATGACCGTGAGATCGATACCTAGATCACCGGCCATCATGATGGCGCGCTCAGTGGCTTTAATACCTGCTGCATCACCATCATAAGCTAGGCGAATATCGCTAGTAAGGTGAGATAACATTTTGAGATGCTGTTCTGTCATCGCGGTACCGGAAGTCGCGACAGCTTCTTTTACGCCAGCTTGGTGCGAGGAAATGACGTCCATGTTGCCTTCAACAATCACCACGAAACCATTACGACGAATTGACTCTTTTGCTTGATACAAACCAAAGATGTATTTTGACTTGTTGAAAAGAATTGTTTCTGGCGTGTTAAGATATTTTGGTTCAGATTTGTCTAAAACTCTAGCAGTAAAGCCGATAATATCACCAGATGGATCAATGAATGGTACTGTCATGCGATTGCGAAATAAATCAGTTTTGAAACGGTTTAAAAGACCCGCAGCGTCTAATTCGTCTTCGGTGAAACCATGCTTTTTTAAGACAGAAAGGAGAGCTTTACCTGACGCGGGAGCATAACCAATTTTAAATTCAGAAACCGTGGGTCGATTAAGATTCCGTTTGTAAAAGACATATTCACAAACTGGTTTATTGCGAACTAGACAGGCTTGGTAATATTTAGTGGCGAGCTTTAGGGCAGCTTTAGCACGAGATTTTTTTTGGGCCATATGCGCGTCCCCACCTCGGTATTTAGACAGTTCGACGCCAGCTTGGCTAGCTAGTTTTTCGATAGCCTCTTTAAAGCTGACTCCTTCAACCTCCATAATGAAGGAAAAAATGTCACCGCCTTTATTGGCAGAAAAATCATGCCAAATGCCTTTTTCGGGAGAAACCATGAGACTGGGCGTTTTATCGACCCCCCAAGGAGAATGGCCTTTGAGGTCACGGCCAGCTCGTTTTAGCTCCACATATTGTCCGACCACGTCCTCCACCGCGAGACGAGATTTGATTTCCTCCTTCGCGTCATTCATGTTATAATTATAGCATATGGACGGGCAAGAATATCTTAATCAAATCTCAGCAAAAAATCGGCCGCTAGCAAAAAGTGGTAATAGTTTTTTGTCTTCAAAATTCTTTAAAATCGGATTAATCGGTGTAGTAGCGTTAATTTTGATTATTATTTTGGGTTCAATTCTTGGCAGTGGTAAAGGAGGCGAAAAAAATCTTTCGATTGATTTGTATCTACATATTAATAATACAAATGAGATAGTTAAAAAGTATCAGTCCAATATAAAATCTTCTGGACTGAGGTCAAACGCTGCTTCTCTTTCGAGTGTTTTGTCTGGTGTTAATAGCAAGATTGATGGATACTTGACCGAACAATACAGTTTTAAAGCGAAGGACATTGAAAAAAAGAAAGAGGAGGAGGCTAAGCAGCAAATGGAGGCTCTAGATTCTGAGCTCTTTGAGGCGAAAATAAATGGTATTTTAGATAGAATTTTTGCTCATAAAATAGCGTACGAAATATCGATGATTATGTCGGAAGAAACAAAGCTGTTAAATTCAACCAAAAATGATGAGTATCATGCAGTAGTTGAAGAAAATTACAATAGTCTGAAAAATTTATATGATATATTTAATGATTTTTCAGAGGCCAAATAATAAAGAAAGGAGTTATATGGCAAAATCTGAGGAGGCGGCAAAGCTCAAGGAAAAACAAGGTCTAAAAGAAGAGTTTATCGAATTCATCAATCGTGGTTCGATGATTGATCTCGCAGTAGGTGTTGCAGTAGGTGGCGCTTTTACGGCAATTGTGAATTCATTAGTAAATGATATTGTGATGCCGATTGTCGGTTTAATTGCAGGTGGCGTAGACTTTACAAAACTAGCAATTCGCATTCCAAATTTCTTTGGGACTGGCGATGAAGCAGTAATTGCTTACGGTAATTTTATTCAAAATGTAGTCGAATTCCTCATTATTGCATGGGTAATCTTTATGATTATTAAAGCGATGAACCGTTTGAATCGTCGCCGTGATGCAAAAAAGGCCGCAAAAGAAGAAAATAAGAAGAAATAATTAGCTTAAATTATAACTAAGCCGAATTAAGTCCTCAAGTTCTTGGGGACTTAATTGGTTGGCTAAAACAATTTCAATTCCGCCTTTTCCAAAATAGCGCGACTCCATGACAGACTCGTATTCTTCTTGGAGAGTTTTACTTAGTTCTTCGTCACAACGCACTTCGATTGTGTTTTTATTGGCGATTAGAAAAACCTTTTCGCCTTTTAAATAAATAGTGCGAGTTTTTTCAGGCTTTTCTTCAAAATCGCCAAGACCGCTTATTTTAGAAAGGTCAGGTACCATTTCAGTTCCTCTATACTGCCATTAATATCATCTAAAGCGCGGTGATTTTCCGGTTTAATAAATTTCTTTCCTAAAGCATTTTCAAAGTAAATCTTCCAGGCAGAGACGTCGAGCATACGGTAATGTAATTTACTGTTTAAAGTCGGCATTTCCCTTTCAATGAATCTACGATCTTGGTGAATGGAATTACCGGCAAGGTACAATTCTTTATCACAGTTTTGATCAATAAAATCGAGCAATTCTTGCTCAATTTCTTTGACTGGTTTGCCATCTCTATTTTGAGCCTTTAAAGCGTCGCGAGATTGACTATTCTTCTCCCAAAATTCACCAACCATGCGTTCGTCCATTAGCGATTCAGGAACTTTAACTACAGCTTGGTAACTTGCGATTTCGTTTAAATCCATGTCGGTGGCGATGGCAGCAACTTCTAAAATTTGATCTTTTTCGGGATCGAGACCAGTCATTTCAAGGTCGACCCATAAAAGTTTTGCTTTTTTCATTACATTTCCTCCGGAATATTTATATCTAATATCTTGAGACCGTGAGTCATGGTTTCTAGATAGACTTGGACGAGCTTTAGACGTGCTTTTTCTTGACTACTACCAGCTACTGGGCAATTTTCGTAAAAACGACTAAAACATTGTGCGAGTTCATATAAATAATTTGCGAGTTTGTGTGGAGCCATTTCGGTGACCGCATCCTGCAAAACGCCTTTATACTCCAAGATTTTTTTCATTAAAGCCCTTTCAGATGGTTCGAAGGTAAGTTCTCGCTCGCCACTTCGCGCCGGCCCGTCGTTACGGGCGGCGCTCGCTAGTGCTCCCCGTTGGTCGCACATGCTCGCTCGAATCTTACCTTCGGGCCCTTCAGCCTTTGATAAAATTTTCTTGGCACGGACGGCAGAATACAAGAGATAGGGGCCGGAATTGCCGGTCATTTTGACGGACTCTTTAGGGTCGAAGACGATATCGCCACCCATTTTATATTTAAGAAAAGCGTATTTAGTAGCAGCAAGGGAGATGGCGCTATCTTCAGTATCGTATTCTTGCTTTAATTCGTCTTCTACCATACCTAAAACATCGACGGCTTTTAAGAAATTCCCTTTTCTAGAAGACATTTTGACATTGCCGGGGAGTTTAACTAGACCAGGAGTAAGATGAGCAGTTTTATCAACTAATTCGGGCGCGTACTGTTCTACCGATTTTAAGACTACTTTCATGTAATCAAGCT
>JAEEGL013377469.1_pt1 | contig 22930 bp, 21 predicted proteins | sample 9134231 | NCBI WGS metagenome assembly JAEEGL01 (sample SAMN16246548, study PRJNA631951) | gut metagenome | biome: gut microbiome; feature: rumen; material: fiber-attached | host: Bos | place: Iran: Karaj | collected 2018-10 | reverse complement strand
GCACCAAAGTGCCCACGGTCTATCTCGGCGGCTACGGCGGACAGATCCTTGCCGACCGGACCGATTATCAATCGGAGCAGTTGTTCCCGGCCAACATTCCGGAGGACTTTGCTTCCACGGTGGTCGACCGGATCAAGGTGCCGCTGCTCAAGGGCGCAACGCTCAATCAGTGGGATGACTTCCACCGCGAGGTGATCGACCTGACGGTCGGCATCTACGGCAGCTTTGCGCTGGACAACAACGGCGAAGCCTCCGACGGCTCCGGCCACCCGGCCTATGAGCATACCTATCCGCTGGCTGAAAACAAGGCGGACAGCTATGACCTTTATTCCTACTGGTTCGAATACGACTGGCGGCTCGACCCGTTTGAAAACGCAAAGCTGCTCAGCGAATACATCGACGCCGTCTGCGCCGCCACCGGCCATGAGAAGGTCAACCTGATCGGCCGCTGCCTCGGCGTGAACGTCATTCTGGCCTATGTGCAGACCTACGGCTATGACAAGGTGGATCAGCTCGTTTGCAGCGCCGCCGGCTTTGACGGCTTTGAAAGCATCGGGCCGCTGTTCTCGGGCGACATGGATTTTGACCCCGACGCGATCCCCGATTATCTGGACAACGTCGGCAGAATGCAGCTCGTCGGTCCCGACGGCAACCCGACGTTCGATCTGGTCATCACGCTGCTGGAGGTGCTCAACGCCGCCAAAACGCTCAACATTGTCGAATCGGTGTTCGATCACTATCTGCTTCCCGAATTCAAGCAGTACATCCTGCCCGAGGTGATGCGCAAGTCCTTCGCAACGCTGCCGGGCTTCTGGAGCTTCATCGGCGAGGAGCACTATGAAGAAGCAAAAAAAGTCATCTTCGGCGGTTATGAGGATCAGTACGCCGGCATCATCAAAAAGGCGGATCGCTATCATTACAACGTCATGCTGAAGGCGAAGGAGCTCATTCTGAACGGCATTGAAGCGGGCGTGGAGACCTATATCATCGCCAAATACGGCTCCCGCATGGTGCCGATCATCAAGGAAGCCGAGACGCAGAGCGATTCCACCGTCTTCACCTCCAACAGCTCGCTGGGCGCCACCACCGCGCCGCTTTACGGCGCCTTCTCCGATGAGTTCGTCCGCGGCGTCATGACGGCCAACGGCGGCAAGTATCTTTCGCCCGACCGCCAGATCGACGCGTCCACCTGCCTGCTGCCCGATCATACCTGGTTCATCAAGAATCTCTATCACCACGAAGTGCCCGACGCCATGGAAGCGATGATGGCGGCAATTCTGGACTTCGACGGCTATACCACGATCTATGATCTGGAGGACTATCCGCAATACCTTGTGTTTGATCACGAAACCGGCCGGATCACGCCGATGCAGCAGGACGAGCCGCCCCTGCAGGCGCCGAAGTATTCCTTCTTCAAAAAGCTGATCGAACTGTTCAAGCTGATCTTCCGGATGCTGAAAAACCGTTGAATCCCTGTTTCAGAGCAACCGAACCTGCCGGCAGCGGCAGGTTCTTTTTCGATGAATATGAACATTCTGTAAACAATCGGCCGGACGTTTGACTTTAGCATGCTAATGTGTTAACATAACAAAGTACAAAATCGAACAAAGGGGGCTTTCCCGGGTGTCACCGTATCATAACCCCGCCATGAAGCGGCTGTATGAAGCGATTCTTTCGCTGCAGAATGAAGACGAATGCGCGCGGTTTTTTGAGGATCTGTGCACGATCCGCGAGCTCATGGACATGGCGCAGCGGCTGGAAGCGGCCGCGCTGCTGGATCAGAAGATGAGCTATCAGTCTATCGCGCAGCAGGTGAAGATCAGCACGGCCACCATCGGCCGCGTGAGCAAGTGCCTCAACTACGGCGCGGGCGGCTACCGCCTTGCGCTGGACCGGCGCAAAGAAAAGGAAGAACAGTCATGAGTCAGACCAGAAAAGGGGCGGCCGCCGTGTCGGACGCGCTGTGCGCCCTCTATGAAAACAACGGCTACACGCAGTACGTGATGAGCAAATTCGAAGCGTATGACCTCTATGTGCGCAACAAGGATTTTCTGATCTCCGACAGCGTGATTACCTTCACCGACCTGGGCGGGCGGCTGCTGGCGCTCAAGCCCGACGTGACGCTGTCCATCGTCAAGAACAGCAAGGACATCCCGCACTACGTGCAGAAGGTCTATTATCAGGAGAACGTCTACCGCATCTCCAAGGGCACGCGCAGCTTCCGCGAACTGCCGCAGACCGGCCTTGAGTGCATGGGCGAAATCGACGCCTACTGCCTGTTCGACGTGATCCGCCTTGCGTGCCTGAGCCTTGCGGCCATCTGCGACGACTATGTGCTCGATCTGTCGCATCTGGCTCCGGTCAGCGCCTTGTTCGCGCGGCTCGATTTGCCGAAGCCGTCGCGCGACGCCATGCTCAAATGCATCGGCGAAAAGAACCTGCACGAGCTGCACGCGCTTTGCAAAGAGGCCGGTCTCGACGGGACCGCCGCCGCGCAGCTGGCCCTGCTCGCTTCCTGCGCCGGCCCCGCCGGGCAGGTGCTGCCGGCGCTCAGGGCGGCGTTCACGGACGCGGGGAGCCGGGCGGCCTTTGCCGAATTGGAAACGGTGCTCTCGGCGCTGGCGGACGCCGGTCTCGGTGAACGGATCCGGCTCGATTTTTCCGTCATCAGCGACATGAAGTATTACAACGGCTTTGTGTTCAAGGGCTTCGTGCGCGGCGTGCCGAACAGCGTGCTCTCGGGCGGGCAGTATGACCCGCTGATGCGCCGCATGGGCCGCGCGGACGGCGCGGTCGGCTTTGCGGTCTATTTTGACGAGGTGGCGCGCCTGTTTGCCGACGACGCGCCGTTCGATCTGGACACGCTGCTGCTCTATGACGACAGCGTGCCGCTGCAGACGCTGGAACGCACGCTGCAGCAGCTGCGGGCCGACGGCACGCAGGTGGGCGCTCAGCGCAGCTGTCCCGATTTCCTGCGCTGCCGGCGTATTCTGAAACTGGAAAACGGCGAGGTGAAAACGGTCTATGAACATGCTTAACGTTGCGCTGCCCAAGGGCCGCCTCGGCGAAAAGGCCTACGCCATGCTGGAACGGGCCGGGTTTCCCTGTCCGTCGATCAAAGAGCCCAACCGCAAGCTGATTTTTGAAAACGAAGCGGCGGGTGTGCGCTATTTCTGGGTCAAGCCCTCCGACGTCGCCATCTACGTGGAGCGCGGCGCGGCCGACCTCGGCATCGTGGGCAAGGACATCCTGCTGGAGCAGGAGCCGGACGTTTATGAGCTGCTCGACCTCGGCATGGGCAAATGCCGCATGGCCGTGGCGGCCAGACGCGGCTTCCGCGACGACCGGCGCCGTACGCTGATCGTGGCGACGAAATTCACCAACATCGCCTCGCGCTACTACGCGTCGCTGGGGCGCGACATCGACATCATCCACCTGAACGGCTCCATTGAGCTGGCGCCGATTCTGGGGCTCTCCGACGTGATCGTGGACATTGTGGAAACGGGCACGACGCTCAGAGAAAACGATCTGACGGAGCGCGAAACGATCGTGCCGATCAGCGCGCGCCTGATCGCCAATAAGGCGAGCTATAAATTCCAAAACGCCGCGATCAGCCAGATCGTGCGCAGCATGGAAACCCAACTGGAGGAAACGACATGATCCGCATTCTGAAATACGGCGAAGTTGCCGCCGACGAGGTGTTTGCCCGCGTGCAGCCCACCGTGGACGTCAGCGCCGTGGTGCGCGACATTCTGCAAAACGTGAAGGAAAACGGCGACAAGGCGCTGTTTGACTATTGCGAAAAGTTCGATCACGCCGTTCTCAGCGAGCTGCAGGTGACGAAGGCGGAGATCGACGAGGCGCTGAGGCTCGTGGAGCCGCGCTTCCTGGACATTCTGGAAAAGGCGGCGGCGAACATCCGCAGATTTCACCAGCGTCAGGTGCGTAACTCGTTCATCCTCAACGACACGGACAGCGTCGTCATCGGCCAGAAGGTGATCCCCGTGGACCGCGCCGGTCTTTACGTGCCGGGCGGCACGGCGGCCTATCCCTCCACGGTGCTGATGGACGCGATCCCGGCGAAGATCGCCGGCGTGAAAACCGTCGTCATGGTGACCCCGCCGAACAAAGAGGGGAAGGTCAACCCCGTGATCCTTGCCGCGGCGCACACGGCCGGGATCGACCGCATCTTCAAGGTCGGCGGCGCGCAGGCGATCGCCGCGCTGGCGTTCGGCACCGAGAGCATTCCGAAGGTCGACAAGATCGTGGGCCCCGGCAACGCCTTTGTGGCCGAAGCGAAAAAGCAGGTGTTCGGCACGGTGTCGATCGACATGATCGCCGGCCCGAGCGAAATCCTGATTGTGGCCGACGGCGAAAGCAACCCGCGCCACGTGGCGGCCGATCTGCTCTCGCAGGCGGAGCACGACAAGCTCGCGTCCGCGGTGCTGGTCACCGATTCCCTGGCTCTGGCCGGGCAGGTGCAGCAGGAGCTGGAACGTCAGATCCCGCTGCTTGCGCGCGCCGAAATTGCCCGCGCGTCGATCGACAACAACGGCAAGATCATCGTGGCCGACGACCTGATGCGCGCCATCGATATTGCCAATGAGCTTGCGCCCGAGCATCTGGAGCTCTGTGTGGCGCAGCCGTTCGATTACCTCGACAAGATCCGCCACGCGGGCTCGGTCTTCATGGGCCGCTATTGCCCCGAGGCGCTGGGCGATTATTTTGCCGGCCCCAACCACACGCTGCCCACCGGCGGTACGGCGAAGTTCTCTTCGCCTCTTTCGGTGGACGACTTTGTGAAGAAAACGCAGTATACCTATTACACCAAAGAGGCCCTTGCGCGCGTGGCAGAGGACGTTGCCTGCTTTGCGGTGCAGGAAGGCCTGACCGGCCACGCCAAAAGCGCGCTGAGCCGCTTTGAGGAGATCTGATATGAGCCGATTTCTTTCCGGCCGCCACAAGTCGCTGGTGCCCTATACCCCGGGTGAACAGCCGACGCAGCGGCAGTATATCAAACTGAATACCAACGAATCTCCCTTCCCGCCCTCGGAAAAGGCAGTGCTCTTTGCCTCCGAGGCGGCCAGGAAGCTGGAGCTGTATCCCGACCCGACCTGCGGAGCGCTGCACGCGGCCTTTGCCGGGCGCTGCGGTGTGGAGCCGCACGAGGTGCTGATGACCAACGGCTCGGACGAGATTCTGTACTTCGCGTTCCTTGCGTTCTGCGACGACCGGCACCCGGCGGCCTTTGCCGATATCACCTACGGCTTTTACAGCGTGTTTGCCGATCTGCTGCACGTGCCCTATACGCTGATTCCGCTGCGCGACGATTTTTCAATTGACCCGGAGGATTACGTCGGCCTCGGCAAAACGATCTTTCTGGCCAACCCGAACGCGCCCACGGGGCTGGCGCTCAGCCCGGAGGCGGTGGAACGCATCGTGCGCGGCAACCCGAACAACGTGGTCGTGGTGGACGAAGCCTATGTGGACTTCGGCGCCGAAAGCGCGGTCGGTCTGATTCACAAATACGACAATCTGCTGGTGACGCAGACGTTTTCCAAATCGCGCTCCATGGCGGGCGCGCGGCTCGGCTGCGGCATCGGCTGCAAGGACCTGATTGCCGACCTCAACACGATCAAGTATTCCATCAACCCCTATAACATCAACCGCATGACGATGGCCGCCGGCCTCGGCGTGCTGGCCGATGAGGAGTACACCCGCCAAAACTGCCGCGCCGTGGCGGAAACGCGGACGATGACGACCGAAGCGCTGCGCCAGCTGGGCTTTTCGGTGCTCGATTCCAAGGCGAATTTCGTCTTTGCCAAGGCCGGCTGGATCGGCGGAAAAGACCTGTATCTGAAGCTGAAGGACCGCGGCGTGCTGATACGCCATTTTGAAACGCCGCGCCTCAAGGACTATAACCGGATCACGATCGGTTCGCGCGAACAGATGCGCGCGCTGCTGCTCGCGATCGAAGCGATCAGGGAGGAACTGAAATGAGAACAGCAAACGTCAACCGCACCACCGGCGAGACCGAAATCCGGCTCGGCCTGAATCTGGACGGCACCGGCCGCAGCGACGTGCAAAGCGGCGTCGGCTTCCTTGACCATATGCTCACGCTGTTTGCAAAGCACGGCAGGTTTGACCTCGTGCTGCAGTGCCGCGGCGACGTGGAGGTGGACGACCACCACTCCGTGGAGGATATCGGCATCGCGCTGGGCCAGGCGTTCCGCGAAGCGCTGGGCGAAAAGCGCGGCATCGTGCGCTACGGGTTCTTCCTTTTGCCGATGGACGAAGCGCTGATCCAGTCGGCGGTCGATCTTTCCGGCCGCAGCTATCTCGGCTTCTCGGTGCCGATGCCCACCCAGAAGGTCGGCACGTTCGACACCGAGCTGGTGGAGGAATTCTTCCTCGGCTTTACCCGCAACCTCGGCTGCAGTCTGCACATCCGCTCGCTGGCCGGCTCCAACACGCACCACATCATCGAGGGCGTGTTCAAGTGCGTGGCCCGCGCGCTGAAGGACGCCGTTTCGGTCGACCCGGCGCTGGGGAACGAGATCCCCTCCACGAAGGGAGTGCTCTGATGGTCGCCGTTATCGATTACGGCGTGGGCAACCTGTTTTCGCTGCGCTGCTCGCTGGAAAAGCTCGGCGCCGACGTGGTCGTTACGGGCGACAGGGCGGTAATCGAAAGCGCCGACCGGGTGATTCTGCCCGGCGTGGGCGCGTTCCGCGACGCGCGCCGCAAGCTGCGCGACACCGGGCTTGACAAAGTCGTGTGCGCGCTTGCCGCGCAGGGCAAGCCCATGCTCGGCATCTGCCTCGGCATGCAGCTGCTGTTTGAAAAAAGCTATGAATTCGGGGAATACGACGGCCTCGGTCTGCTGCGCGGCAGCGTGCGGCCGCTGCAGGGCGTCGTCCCCGCCGATTATAAGATTCCGCAGATCGGCTGGAACGCGCTGCGCTTTCGCAGGGAAAGCAGTCTGTTCCGCCACATCAAGGACGGCGACTACGTCTATTTCGTCCACTCCTATTACGCCGCGGACTGCGCGGACAGCCTGATCGCCGACTGCGATTACGGCGTGCCGGTTACGGCGGCGGTGCAGAAGGGGAACGTCTTCGGCTGCCAGTTTCACCCGGAAAAGAGCGGCGACGTCGGCCTTGCGATCCTGCGCGCGTTCTGCTTTGAGGAGGCGGCCGTATGATCCTGTTTCCCGCCATCGACCTTTATGAAGGCAAGGCCGTGCGGCTGCTGCGCGGCGACTATAACCGGATGACCGTCTACAGCGAAGACCCGCCCGCCGTTGCGCTCGATTTCAAAGCGCAGGGCGCGACGCATATCCATCTGGTGGACCTGGAGGGCGCCAAAAGCGGCACGACGCCGAACTTTGAAACGGTCTGCGCCGTCAAGGAAAAAAGCGGCCTGTTTTGCGAAATCGGCGGCGGCGTCCGCAGCATGGAGACCGTGGAACGCTATCTTGCCGCCGGAATCGACCGCGTGATTCTCGGCACGGCCGCCGTGCAGGACGAGGCGTTTTTGTGCAACTGCGCCGCAAAGTACGGCGACAGAATCGCCGTCGGCGTGGACCTCAAGGACGGCTTTGTTGCCATCAAGGGCTGGCTCGAGACCAGCGACCGCGACGCGTTCTCGTTCTGCGGACGGATGCAGCAGCTCGGCGTCAAAACGCTGATCTGCACCGATATCTCCAAGGACGGCGCCATGCAGGGCGCCAACGTGGCGTTGTATCGTGAACTGTCGGAGCGCTTTTCGATGCAGATCGAGGCCTCGGGCGGCGTGTCAAGTCTCGAAGACGTGCGGCGGCTGCGCGCGCTGAATCTTTACGGCGCCATCATCGGCAAGGCCTATTATACCGGCGCGATCAACCTGAAAGAAGCATTGGAGGCGGCAAAATGATCACAAAGCGCATCATACCCTGCCTGGACGTCAAGGACGGCCGCGTGGTCAAGGGCGTCAACTTTCAGGGCCTCAGCGACGTCTCCTCGCCGGTGGAGCTGGCAAAGTTCTACAGCGCCTGCGGCGCAGACGAGCTTGTATTTTATGATATTACGGCGTCCGCCGAGGGCAGACGGCTCTTTTCCGATATCCTGACTGAAACGGCAAAAGAGGTGTTTATTCCGCTCACCGTGGGCGGCGGCATCAATACGCTTGACGATTTTGACCGCGTGCTCAAGTGCGGCGCGGACAAGGTCAGCGTCAACTCCGGCGCAATCCGCAACCCCGAGCTGATCGAAGCGGCTGCCAAACGCTACGGCAGTCAGTGCGTCGTGCTCTCGGCCGACGTCAAGCGCGTGGACGGCGTCTTCCGCGTCTTCGCCAGGGGCGGCCGCGAAAACACCGGCATGGAGGCGATCGAATGGATCCGCAGCGGCGTGGAGCGCGGGGCGGGGGAGATCGTGCTCAACTCCATCGACACCGACGGCGTGAAGCAGGGCTTCGACCTTGAAATGCTCGCGCGGGTGTGCGAGGTCGTGCAGGTGCCCGTCATCGCCTCGGGCGGCGCGGGCTGCATCGACGATTTTATCCAACTGTTTCAAACGCTGCCGGGCGTGGACGCGGGGCTTGCCGCGTCGATCTTCCATTTCGGCGAAGTGAAAATCCGCGACCTGAAGCTGGCCATGGCGGCGAACGGCATTCCGGCGAGAATCTAATTCGGAATTCGGAATGCGGAATTCGGAATTGTGGGGCGCCGCGCTATGCGCGATGCGCCAGATTAGATGGTAGCAAATAGATATTAGACAAATAAAAATCGACGGAAGCTCTTTCTTGCAGCTTTCCGTTTCGCGGGATCCGCGTTCAGTTTTGTCGCGCTGTAAACCCGCGACCGTAATTCCGAATTCCGCATTCCGAATTCCGAATTAAAAAGAAAGGTGATTATATGCTGAATATCGACGACCTGAAGTTTGACGAAAAGGGCCTCATTCCCGCCGTCGTGGTAGACGCGCGCACAAAGCGCGTGCTGACCCTCGCCTATATGAACCGCGAAAGCCTCGGCATCTCGCTGGAAAAAGAGCTGACCTGCTTCTTCAGCCGGTCGCGGCAGGCGCTGTGGCTCAAGGGCGAAACCAGCGGCAACTATCAGCACATCGTTTCCGTCACGGCCGACTGCGACCGCGACGCGCTGGTGGTGATGGTGGAGCCCGACGGCCCGGCCTGCCACAAGGGCACGACCTCGTGCTTCAACGATCTCGTTTATGAGTCCGACGAGCGGCGTCCGTTTTCGATGGAGGGCCTGATGGCGCTGATTGAAGGCCGCAAGCGCGAAAAGAAGGAGGGCTCCTACACGAGCTATCTGTTCGACAAGGGGCTCGACAAGATCCTCAAAAAGGTGGGCGAGGAAGCCACCGAGGTCATCATCGCCGCCAAGGCGGAGGACAAGCGCGACACGGTCTATGAAATCGCCGACCTGACCTATCACGTCATGGTGCTCATGTGCGAAATGGGCATTTCGCCCGACGAGATTCTCTCGGAGCTCGCGTCGCGCCATGTCATCGACCACAAAGTAAAACAGGAAAAGATGACGTAAAAAAAGCGCCCCGCGGGGCGCTTTTTTACGTCCTGATTGAAAGCAGAAAACTGCGCGCCCCCCTGCGGCATGAGAAAACCAGTTTCCCTGTTTGAAAAGCCGCCTTTCTTACCTCCATCTCACTCCGAAAAACACCAAGCTCTCCATTCTCCATTCCACTTTCCTCTTGCAATCTTTTGCTGATTGTTGTAAGATAAAGAAAACCAACCGAAAAAGGGGGCGGCATAATGGCGCAGCGCAGGATTCTCTGGCTCGATCAGCTCAAAGCGGTCGGGTTCTTCCTCGTGATCCTCGGACATATGGATATCCCCGGCGCTCTGAACGGCTGGATCTATTCGTTCCACATGCCGCTGTTCTTCCTTGTTTCCGGCTTCACGCTGAATCTGAAAAAGACCGCCGAAGCCCCCCTGCGCGCGCAGGTCCCGAAGCTTCTCAAGCGCATGGTGCTGCCCTACGTCTGGATCGAGCTGATCTGCCTTTGCTTTTCGTTTCTCAACACGGTCCTGCTGCAGGGGAAGGAGCTGCACCTTGCCAGGAACCTGCTCGGCATTGTGATCGCCAACGGCCTGATCTGTCCCTACCCCTCGCGGCCGCTGTATTTTGCGCTGGTGCTGTTCCTGGCGCAGCTGCTGCTCTGGGCGGCGCTGCGGCTTTCCGGAGGCAGGGAGCCCGTTGCGTGGGCCGTGACGGCGGCGCTTTGCGTGTTCAGCTTTCTGACGCTCGGCAAGCCCATGGTCTGGCGCGTCAACGTGGTGCCCGTCGCCATGCTGCTGATGCTGGTCGGCACGCTCCTGCGCAGGCTCTATGACAGACTGCGCGGGCCCATCGAGACCGGGAACCCCCTGTGGCTGTATCTTTGCGGCGCGGCCCTGTTTGCCGCCGGCTTCGTGCTGCAGCGGTTCAACGGACGGCTCAGCATGGCCGGCAACCGCTACGGCGATTATGTACCGCTTGGTCTGCTTGCCGCCGTTCTGACCACGGTTGAGCTGGCGCTGTTTTTGATCCGGCTGCCCGTGCCGCGCGTGATGCAGATCATCGGGCAGAACACGTTCTTCTATATGGGCTTCCACCGCCCGCTGATTACGCTCCTTGAAAACCTGCTGCCCGCGTATAGGGACAGCTGGTGGTTCCTGACGGCCGGGTCGCTGCTGATCTTCTTCGGCCTCGTGCCGGTGGTGCTGCTGGTCAACAAAGCCTGCGCCTTCCTTTGCTGCAAGGAGACGGAAGGGGAGACCCCAGCCGCCCGGGTCGGCAGAACGGTTGCCACGGGTCTTGCGCTCGTGATCCCGTATTATTACGCGGTGCTCGCCGCGGTCGGACGTCTGGCTTTGCCCGCCGCGGCAAAATGGGTGCTGCTCGGGCTGTTCGTGCCGCTTTGCATTGCGGGCGCCCGGCTGCTCAGCCGGTTCGTGCCGGTGGTTTATCTGACCAGACGGTCCCTTCCCCGCGACGGCGCGTGACCGCCTCTTTTCCGCGCCGAAGAGGTTCCCTGCCGCGCGGTTTTCAACATTTTTGCAAAAAGTACTTTATTTTTTGTTCACAGTATGATAAAATATATTGAAAAGAAGAAAACGAACCATTCATCAAAACCGTTCAGGAGGAACTTGTTATGGAGAAAACGTATATCGGTTGGCAGGAAGCCGACTACAAAAGCAAGCAGACCGAATACACCGAAGAGAGCAAGATGCTCGCGGCGGACGGCACGCTGCTCGTGAAGGGCTGGGCGCGCCACAACGTGTTCGATTACGACCGCAACAACGTCAAGGCGGTCATGCGCCGCAAGGAATGGGATTTCTATCAGATCTCCAACGGCAAATACATGGCGCAGATTTCGTTCGCCAACATCTCTCTGGGCGGTTACGTGTCCGCCGTGCTGGTGGATCTGCGCGCCGGCAAAACGATTGCCAACGTCATGTCGCCGTTTTTGGGCGGCAAGGATAAATACGTGCTGCCGCCGAAGGGCGACGTGCCCAACTTTGTGAAGATGACCATCGGCAAGGCGGAGTTCTGCTTCGACACCCGCGAAGACAGCCGCACGCTGTTCTTCAAGATGGGCGATGTGGAATGCAATTTCAGCATGGATATCATGCCCGGGCTCGAGAACATCACCACCGTTCTGCCGTTCAAGGGCTATCCCGACCGCTATTTCATGACCACCAAGCAGATGTGCATGCCGTGTGAGGGCACCTTCGCCTTCGGCGGCCAGACCGTGGAGTTCACCAAGGACGACACGTTCTGCTCGCTCGACTGGGGCCGCGTCTGCACGCCGTATGCGCTGGTCTGGTACTGGGGCAGCGGCTCCACCTATCTCTATGACAAGGACGGCAACAGGCACATCTTCGGCTTTGAAATCACCTGGGGCATCGGCGACGAAAGCAACGCCACCGAAACGTGCATGTTCTATGACGGCAAGGCGCACAAGTTCGGCGCCGTGGACGTGGAGACCTTCCCGAAGCCCGACAAATACATGCAGCCGTGGAAGTTCATCTCCGAGGACGGCCGGTTCAACCTGACCATGACGCCGTTCTTTGACCATCACTCCGACCTCAACGTGCTGGTCATGCGTATGCATTCCCATCAGGTGCACGGCCTGTGGAACGGCACCGTGACGCTGGACGACGGCACCGTGCTTGAAATCAAGGACATGTACGCGTTCTGCGAATACGTGGAGAATCGCTGGTAAGTTCAACTTCATCACAAAAAAAGGACGGCTCAAACCGTCCTTTTATTATACCTTCAAAATGTTCCGCGCGACCCACCAGATCAGCAGCAGGGCGAGCACGGCGTAATCCACGGCCGGTCGGCTCGGCAGGTAGGAGAACCGGCCCTGCACCACATAGCGCTTAGCCGCGCAGCCGAACACGTACAGCACATACAGAAACTCCAACGGCCAGGCGTAGTTCAGGGCGAGGCTTTCCCGAACCCGCAGATGAAGCAGAGCCGCCGCCGCGCGCGTGCTGCCGCAGCCCGGGCAGCGAAGGCCTGTGATCAGATTGAACGGGCAGCGCCATCCGATTCCGGTTTTTGAAAAAGCAAAAAGCAGCGCGGCGGCGCAGAGCAGCGCAAGCGCGAAAAAAAGCGAGAGCCTGCGCAGTCGGCTTTTTTGTTCTTTTGTCACGGCCTTCGCCTCCCTTCCCGCTGTTCCTATTCTACCGCAAAAAGCGGCGCAGGGCAAGCTTTTTTTGCCTGGAAGCGTCTTGACATCCTGCGGCCTGATATGCTATCATTTTTGCGATAGAGAACCTATCGGAAATCAAGTATAAAGGAGACTCGTTATGAAAATTGAAAAAAGAAGCGTTGCGACCTGTGTCATTCTTTCCATCGTGACCTGCGGGATTTATGGCATTTACTGGTGCGTCAAGATGCTCAAGGAAGCCGTTCAGGTGAAAGACGAGAACGATGACGGTCTGGTCGAGATCCTGCTGGGCATCTTCCTTTGCCCCGTCGGTTTCTACCTTGCCGAAAAGAAGCTCGGTGAAGGCTGCCAGCAGAAGGGGATTGCTCACGACGACCGCTCGGTGCTCTATCTCGTGCTCGGCTTTATCGGCCTCGGCATCGTGAACTATATCCTGATGCAGAGCGACATGAACGCCATCGCCGATCAGATCGCCCCCGCCGCCGCGCAGGAGCCGCAACCCTATCAGCCGCCGCAGGAAGCCTTCACACAGGCGCCCCCGACGGAAGATCAGTAAATCGCTTTCAAAAAAAGAACCGCCCGGAGCGGTTCTTTTTTTAGCTGCCAGTCGGCTCAGAAGCCGAAATCAAAGTCGCCGAAGTACTGGCGGAAGAAATCTTCAAAGCTGCTGGCGCCGCCGTAGTTGTAGCCGTCCACCGAAGAGGTGGTCTCTTCTTCCTGCTGGGTGCCTCTGTCTTCCACCAGCGTGATCGTCACGTCAAAGGTGGAGGTCTTGTAGGTCCGGTTTTCCACACGGCAGAGCGTCAGCGTCATGGTGTCGCCCACGGCGCCCTTGTCGATCAGGTCGAGCAGCACCGAGGAATCGTCCATATCCTTGCCGTTGACCGCGATGATCAGGTCGCCGACCTGCGCGTCGGTCTTCGCCAGCGAGCTGTCGTTCGAGATGCCCGCAATGACCAGCGAGCCGGCGGGCAGCCCCTTGATGGCAACGACCATCGAATACATCTGATAGGAGCTGACGGAGGCGTACTGGATGCCGAGCTTCGGACGGTTGGGGACGTACTTATACTTGATAAGGCTTTCCACGATCGGCTTCACCGTGGACATCGGCACGGCAAAGCCCATGCCTTCATAGTCCGTTGCGGCAATCTTGGAGGAGTTGATGCCCACGACCTGGCCGCGGGAGTTGACCAGCGCGCCGCCGGAGTTGCCGGGGTTGATTGCCGCGTTGTGCTGAATCGAGGTCAGCGTATAGGTGGAGGAGACGGAACGGTCGATGGCCGAAACGATGCCGTTGGTGATGGAGCCGAAGTATTCCGAGCCGCCCGGGTTGCCGATAGCATAGACGGTTTCGCCCACCTTCAGGGCGTTGGAATCGCCGAATTCCGCGGCGGTGAGGTCGTTCGTTTCCACCTTCAGCACGCCGATGTCGGTGCGCTCGTCATAGGCCACGAGCGACGCCTCATAGCGCTTTTCGTCCAGCGTCAGAATGCCGTAGGTCAGCCCCTTGCCCTTGATCACGTGGGCGCAGGTGATGATATAGGTGTATTTGCCCTCGCGGTCCGTGCCCATCACGACGCCGCTGCCCTCGCCGGCCAGCTTGCCGTTCTGATAGGTCATGACGCCGACCACGGAGATGCGGCATTTTTCGGCCACCTGCACCGCGGAAAGCACGCCGCTTTCGTTGGAGCCGATGTCGATCACCTGGTTGTCGCCTTCGCCGTACTTGCCGGTTGTGTCTTCCAGAAGCGTGCTGCCGCTTGCGTCGGTCACGGCGGGCTGCTTGCGGTCGGCGCCCCAGAAATGGGAGCCGAGAATGGCGGCAAAGCCCACGATCACCGCAACGAGCAAAACAAGGATGGCTACCTTTTTGCCGGCGCCCTTTTTCTGCTTCGGCGGCTGCGGCGCCTGGTTATAGCCGTAGGGACGGTAGGTCTGCCGGTCCTGTTGCGGCGCCTGTCCGTAGCCGTAGGGGCGATAGGTCTGCTGCCCGGGCTGATACGGCTGCTGTCCGGGCTGCTGCGGCGGCGTCTGCGGGCGGCCCTGCCAGGGCTGCTGCTGAAAGCTTTGCGGCGTGGGCGGTACCTCCGCCTGCGGCGGCTGCGGGGCCTCCGGTTCGCTCTTCGGGAACGTGAAGGAGGGCGTTTCTTCCAGCGGCTGCTGCGGCGTCTGCGGTTCGCTGCCGAACAGTTGGTCGTTGTTCTGTTCAAAGTTGTCTGTCATGGTTGCAATGCCTGCCTTTCTGTTGCGTACTGCGGACGTCCGTCCGCGTTCATTGATCGTTTATAGTTTTATCATGGATTGCTAAAAGATAGTTTAAACATTGGTTAAAAAGAACTTTAATTCGGCAGTTCGAACGAAAACTCGGTGTATTCGCCCTCCTTGGAGGAGGCGCGGATGGTGCCGTCGTGCATATTGATGATGGTCTTGACGATATAGAGGCCGAGACCCACGCCCTTGACGTCGAACGAGCGCGATTTGTCCACCTTGTAGAACCGCTCGAAGATGCGGGCAATCTCTTCCGAGGCCACGCCGGCGCCGCTGTTGCGGATCGTGACGCGCACGCCGCGCTCTGTCGGCTCGGCCGAAATCCGGATCGTACCGTGCGCGGGGGTGAACTTTACGGCGTTGTCGAGCAGGTTATAGATGACCTGCTGAATCAGGTCGCGGTCGGCGGTGACGCTGACGGGACGCATGTTCTCAAAGCCTTCCACCTGAATCTCCTTGTCGTTGATCGTGCGCTCAAACGGCAGCAGCGTTTCAAACAGCTGGGCGCTGACGTCGTATTTGACGGGAGCCAGATCCACCTCGCCCGCTTCGATCTTGGAAAGGTTCAGCATGCTCACCACGATGCGCGACAGGCGGCGGATTTCCTTGGAAACGATGCGCAGATACTGCGTTTCCTGCTCCTTGGGAATCGTGCCGTCCAGAATGCCGTCAATGAAGCCGCCGATGGAGGTCATGGGCGTTTTCAGCTCGTGCGACACGTTGGCGATGAAGCTGCGCTGCGCCTCCTCCTCAACGGCAAGCTCGTCGGCCATCTGGTTGAGCGCCACGGCGAATTCGCTCAGGTAGCCGCGCTTGTAATTCTCGTTGGCGCGGTGCTGGAACTCGCCCTTGGCGAAGTGCTTGGTCACTTCCTCCATCTCGGCCAGCGGCTCGGTGATGCCGCGGGTGAAGATATAGATAATCACGATGCACAGCAGCAGCGAGATCAGCATGGCAAAGAAGACCGTTTTCAGAATGCTCAGTACGTAGGGGAGCAGGCCGGTGATGGCGTCTTCCACGCCGAAGAGCACGCCGATAGGCGTCTGGCTGATCGTGACGGGCACGGCGATGACGAACTTGCCCGAGCCGAACACCTCGTCGTTGATATAGTCGCGGAAGCCGCTGCGCACGGCGCGCAGCATGTAGTTTTCGGTGATCTGCAGCCCGGCGTGATAGACGCAGTCGTCCAGCTTTTCCAGCCGGCCCGCTTCCTTGCAGGCGATCACGCGGCCGTCGTTGTCGGCCAGAAAGAAATCGGAGCCCGTGGCGCTGGAAACGATCTTCAGATTGTCGATGAAGTCGTCCATGTCCGGCCCGCCGGCCAGAAACCGGTCGGGGTCGTCGGTGCGGATGGCTTCCACAATGCTGTGGGCATTGTCCAGCAGCGCGTCGGTGCGCTCGGTCCACCACTGGCTGGCGGTGAACACGATCATCGTGCCGCCCAGCATGACGAGCGCGAGCATGACCATCAGCGCGGTAAACAGAAAGTAGCGCCGGAACAGCGGGCCTTTTTTGCGCCGGCCGGCGGATTTGTCTTTTTTCATCGGTCTGTTCCTTCCTGTGTGTGATGAAGAAAGGGCTGCCGCATGGCGTCATGCGCAGCCCCGAGCAATCTGTTAATCCTTCGTCTCAAACCGATATCCGACGCCCCAGACCGTGCGCAGCTCCCACTTGTCGGACACGCCGGCAAGCTTTTCGCGCAGACGCTTGATGTGAACGTCCACCGTGCGGGAGTCGCCGTAATAATCGAAGCCCCACACCTCGTCCAGCAGCTGGTCGCGGGTGAACACGCGGTTCGGGTTCTTGGCCAGATGGAAGATCAGCTCCATCTCCTTCGGCGGCGTGTTGACGTGCACGCCGTTGACCTTCAGCTCATAGTTGGTCAGATTGATGGAAAGCTTGTCGTAATGCACTTCCTTGATCTCTTCCGCGGGCGCGGAGGAGGAGCGGCGCAGCACGGCCTTGATGCGGGCGATGACTTCCTTCGCGTCAAAGGGCTTCACCACATAGTCGTCGGCGCCGAGCTCCAGGCCGAGCACGCGGTCGAACACCTCGCCCTTGGCGGTCAGCATGATGATGCGCGCGTTGGAAAACTTGCGGATCTCGCGGCAGACCTGCCAGCCGTCCAGCTTGGGCAGCATGATGTCGAGCAGCACGAGGGCCGGGTTCTCTTCGCGGAAGGTTTTGATCGCGGCCTGGCCGTCGTTGGCAATCACGACGGAATAGCCTTCCTTTTCCAGATAGAGTCTGAGCAGTTCGCAGATGTTGAGGTCGTCGTCAACGACGAGGATCTTTTCAGCAGCCATGGTTCAAAATCTCCTTTGTAAAATTCCGGGTTTATCTTAAAGGGTCAACCTTAATTCAACTTATAATAGTATGTGACGAAACCGCGGATCCATCACATTTTTTCGGGCGCGTCCACCTTAAGCATCGTCAGAATGCTGCAAAGGGTGTCTTTGACGCAGACGCACAGCGTCAGCCGGGCCTGCATCAGCGCCTCGTCCTCCACGTTGACGCGGCAGGCGTTATAGAACTTGTGGAACAGCGTGGCGAGGTCGATCGCGTAGTGCGTGACCTTGGCGGGGTCGTAGTTCTTCGCCGCGTTCACGATCACGTCGGGCAGGGTGGACAGGAAGCGGATCAGCGCCGTCTCTTCGGGTGCGGTCAGCTTTTCCAGCTCTGCGCGGGCCGTTTCGCGCGCCGCCTTGCCTTCGCTTTGCAGCTTTTTGAGAATCGAGCAGATCCGCGCGTGGGCGTACTGGCAGTAGTAGACCGGATTCTGCGCGGTCTGCTGCACGGCAAGGTCCAGATCGAAGTCCATCAGCGACCCGGGCTCGCGCATGTTGAACAGGAACCGCACCGCGTCGATGGGCACCTCTTCGAGCAGGTCGACCAGCGTGATCGCCTTGCCGGTGCGCTTCGACATGCGCACGATTTCGCCGTCGCGCATCAGGCGCACGAACTGCATCAGCAGAATGTCCAGCCGGTCGGCGGAAATGCCGATCGCCTCCATCGCGCCCTTCATGCGGGCCACATGGCCGTGGTGGTCGGCGCCCCAGACGTCGATCGCCTTGTCAAAGCCGCGCAGAGCCAGCTTGTTGCGGTGATAGGCGATGTCGGCGGCAAAATAGGTGGGGTTACCGTTGGCGCGCACCAGCACGTCGTCCTTGAGCTCGAGCTTGTCGATCTCCTGCTGCGTTTTGCCCTCGCGCAGCAGCATCGCCGTCTGCACGTCCTTGTTCTTATACCACAGCGCGCCGTCTTTTTCATAGGTGTAGCCGCGCTGCGTCAGCAGGTCGATGACGTCTTTGATCGCGCCGGATTCGTGCAGCGTCTTTTCGCTGAACCAGACGTCGTAATGAATGCGGTAGACGTCCATGGCCTTCTGCATGTTTTCGATGTTCTTCGGCAGGGCGAAGGCGACCAGCGCCGCGCGGCGCTCCGCTTCGTCACTTTCCAGATATTTGTCGCCGTACACGTCGGCGAATTCCTTCGCGCGCTCCCGGATATCCTCGCCGTGATAGCTGTCTTCGGGCAGTTCCACCGCGTCTTCGCCGCGGAAAAGCTGCTGATAGCGGATATCGAGCGACAGGGCGAACTTTTCAATCTGGTTGCCCGCGTCGTTGATATAGAATTCGCGGCTGACGTCATAGCCGGCGTAATCGAGCACGGCGGCCAGACAGTCGCCCAGCGCGCCGCCGCGCGCGTTGCCCATGTGCATGGGGCCGGTGGGATTGGCCGAAACGAACTCCACGTTGACGCGCTTGCCCTTGCCGTAATCGCTGCGGCCGTAGGCGGCGCCGGCGGCGCGGACGTCCAGCAGCACGTCGGCGTAGAACGACGCGCCCAGATAAAAGTTGATGAAGCCGGGGCCGGCCACGCGAACCTCGTCAAAATAGGTGCCGGCAAGCTCCATTTCCGCCGTGAGAGCTTCCGCGATTTTGCGCGGGGGCAGGCGGAAGGTGCGGGCGTTGGCCATGGCGGCATTGGTGGAAAAATCGCCGTTTTGCTTGTCGGCGGGCACTTCGATGATGAACGGCGCAAGCTCGCCTGCGGGCAAGGCGCCGGTCTGCTGCGCTTTTTGCGCGGCCGAGGAGACGAGCGACAGGATCTGCTCCTGGGCGCGTTCTGCAGTCAGTTTCATAAAACGGAACCTCCGTGGTTTATTGCGGGAAAGCCGGCGCGCCGGTCTGCTCCAGGCGGGTCAGGCTGATGTCGAACGAGATCTCGCCCAGCGGAACCATGTCCACGTCGGTGCAGTAGCGGAAGCGCAGCGTGCCGCCGCTTTGCTTCATGTCCGACTGCACCTGCAGGGCGGAAACGCCCAGCATGAACGCGCCGAAGGGCGTCTGGTGCTGCGACATGTGGCGCACGTTCTGCTCCAGCACCATGTGCGATTCAAAGGAGCCGTCGCGGCTGATCGTGATGCAGCGGCCGTCTTCCACGTGCAGCCGCGTGGTGCTGCCGCGCAGGTCGCCGTCCTCGTCCAGATAGGTGATGGTGTAATCCCGCTCGTCACCCTCCAGCGCCGCGCGCGAGGTCATGTCCAGCGTCTGCTTCTGGCCTTCCACGTTCTGCACGGTGTGGATGCGGATCATGTAATCCTCCCGCATGCCGATCCCTCCTTTGAACAGGTTTTCATTTACTATAGCATAATTGTGAACAAATTGCAAGACCAATTATGAACAAAATCAAAGTCCGAAGACGCCCGGCGGCGACGGCGGCGCAGGGAACGTCTTTTTCGCTTGACGAAGCGGTGATTCTTCGCTATAATAAGATAAATTGTTTCACGGAAGGTGAGCGCATGTTTCTTTGCTACAGCACACCGGCCAACATGAGCTATTTCGGCTGGGAAAACGAAGCTTTGCCGCTGGGCAACGGGCGCATCGGCGCCAAGGTGTTCGGCGGCCCCGACTGCGAGCTGATCACGCTGAACGAAAAGACGCTCTGGTCCGGCGGCCCCGCAACGCCGCAGTACCACGGCGGAATCAAGAACGGCGACGGCGGCAAGACCTACCGCGCGGTGCGGGATCTGCTGCTCGGCGGCGAGATCAAAAAAGCCCAGCGCGCCATGGACGCGCTGCAGGGCGACGAGGACGGCTCCGGCGATTATCAGGCGTTCGGGTCGCTCTATCTGCAGTTTGACGACTTCGGCGCCGCGGATCACTATGTGCGCGACCTCGAGCTGGATTCCGCTTCGGCCATGGTCAACTTCCGGGCCGGCAAGGCGGTCTTTTCGCGCCACTACTTCGTCAGTTATCCCGACAACGTGATGGTCGGCCGGCTGGAAGCCGCCTGGCACAAGCAGAACGAGGAAGAGGACGGGGAGGAACCCCCGCCGCCGACGTTCTCGTTCAATGCCTATTTCGTTTCGGAGCAGAAAGGGGAGAGCGTCTCCGCCGGCGACACGATCACCGTGGAAGGCACCGTGCAGGCCAACCGCGGTGTGGACGGCGAACCGACCGAAAACGCCAACGGCATGCGCTACGGCGGCGCCATCCGCTTCATCCCGCAGGACGGTACCGTGACGGCGACGGAAAACGGCCAGATCCGCGTGGAAAATACCAGCAGCGTGGTGTTCGTGCTTTCGCTCGCCACCGATTATCAAAACAGTTACCCCCGCTTCAGCGACGGCTCCGACCCGCTGCGCGACAAGGCGCTGCCCGCCGTGGACGCCGCGGCAAAGCAAAGCTTCGGCCAGCTCTACCGCACCCATCTGGACGATTACCGGCCGCTGTTCCGCGCCGTGGAGTTCAAGCTGGGCGAAGAGCAGGGCGCCCACCCGGTCGATTTCATGCTCAAACGGTTCGACAAAAAGGGCGAATTCAAGCGCCCGCTGATAGCGCTGCTGTTCCAGTACGGCCGCTATCTGCTGCTTTCGTCCTCGCGCGAGGGCACGCTGCCCGCCAACCTGCAGGGCATCTGGAACGCGAAGAACGACCCGCCGTGGCGCGCCGATTACCACATGAACATCAACCTGCAGATGAACTACTGGCCGGCTTATGCTGCCGGCGTTCCGGCGGCTGCAGGTCCGTTCCGCGACTACGTGGCCTCGCTGCGCAGGCCGGGCAGACTGGTTGCCGCCAAGACGCTCGGCGTCGGCAGGGCGGCGTCCATGGAGGATCCCGCGCTGGACGAGCCCACCGGCTGGGTCGCCCACACGCAGACCGGCCCGCTGGGCATGTGCGGTCCCGGCTCCGACTGGCGCTGGGGCTGGGAGCCGACCAACGGCGCCTGGGCCGCGGTGCAGATGTATGACTGCTACGCCTTTGACCACGACTTCGAATCGCTGAAAACCACCGTCTATCCCACCATGGAGGAATCGGCGCGGCTGTTTTCGCAGCTGCTTTGCGAAGACAAGCGCAGCGGCCGCCTCGTGAACGCGCCGGGCTGCTCGCCCGAGCAGGGCCCCGCGACCGCCGGCTGCACCTATGACCAGACGATCCTCTATGCGCTGTTCGACGCGGTGATCGACGCCGCCGGCGTGATGGAAGCCCACGGCTGCGGCGATCAGGTGGATCGGGCGCTGGTGGAAACGCTCAAGGCGCAGAAGGACCGCCTGCAGCCGCTGCAGGTCGGCAAACACGGCCAGCTCAAAGAGTGGTTTGACGAGGACGGCTTTCCGCGCGGCGGCAAGGGCTACGGCGTGGAAAAGCTCCACCGCCACATCTCGCACCTGCTTGGCCTTTATCCGTTCGCCCTGATCGACGACGACACCCCCGGGCTGCAGAAGGCGGCGAAGGTCTCGCTGCGCGGCCGCGGCGACAAGACCACCGGCTGGGCCATGGCGCACCGCCTTTGCTGCTGGGCGCGGCTCCGGGACGGCGAGCAGTGCGACGAAATGATTGCGACGATTCTCAAAACGGCGATCATGAAGAACCTCTTCGGCACCCATCCGCCGTTCCAGATCGACGGCAACTTCGGCTTCACCGCCGGCGTGGCGGAAATGCTGCTGCAAAGTCACAACGGCCTGATCCGCATCCTGCCCGCGCTGCCGAAGGACTGGCGCAGCGGCTCCATTACGGGTCTGCATGCCCGCGGCAATATCACCGTCGGCATGACCTGGGATCTGGGCCGGCTGAAAACGGGCACCCTTTGCGCCCGCGACGGCGGCACGGTGCGCCTGCTCTATGACGGCAAGATCGTGCTGGTGCAGGACGCAGACGGCGCAGAGATTGAAACCGACTTTGAAGACGGCGTGACGACGTTCAGCGCAAAGCCGGGCGAAACCTATACCTTCAGCTGAAAAAGCGGCGCTTTCCATAAATATAGGAGCGCCGTGATCCGAAAGGAGCAAACCGGAATGAAACAAAGAAAGATCCTCTGCCTGCTGCTGTGCGCGGCGCTGGTGCTTCTGCTTGCCGCCTGCGGCAAACCGGCGCAGACGCCCGACACGACGGCGGCGCCCGAAAACACTTCCGGCAGCACCGAAGCGCAGCCGGAACAAAACGACACAAAGGAGAACACGACGATGGAACACAAGAAAGTCAAATTCACAATGGAAAACGGCGGCACGTTCACGATTGAGCTTTATCCCGAATACGCGCCGCAGACGGTGGCAAACTTCCTCAAGCTGGCGGAAAGCAACTATTACGCCGGCACGACCTTCCACCGCGTCTATCCCGGCTTTATGGCGCAGGGCGGCGAGGGCGCCGACACGCCCACGATCAAGGGCGAGTTCGCCTCCAACGGCTTTTCGCAGAACACGCTCAGCCACACCCGCGGCGTGGTCTCGATGGCGCGCACGAGCGTGAAGGATTCGGCCTCCAGCCAGTTCTTCATCTGCTATGACGACGTCTCCTATTCCCTCGACGGCGACTACGCGGCCTTCGGCAAGGTGGTCGACGGCATGGACACCGTGGACGCCTTCTGCGAGATCGAGCGGGAATACAACGGCTTTGACCGCGTGCCCACGGCGCCCGTGGAGCCCATCGTGATCAAGTCCTGCGAAATCGTTGACTGAAGCGCGACGGAAACTTTTT
>JAEEGL015274072.1_pt1 | contig 22931 bp, 22 predicted proteins | sample 9134231 | NCBI WGS metagenome assembly JAEEGL01 (sample SAMN16246548, study PRJNA631951) | gut metagenome | biome: gut microbiome; feature: rumen; material: fiber-attached | host: Bos | place: Iran: Karaj | collected 2018-10 | reverse complement strand
ATTCTAAACGCGCAGCTCTAAACAATCCTAAACAATTCTAAACGCGCAGCTCTAAACAATCCTAAACAATTCTAAACGCGCAGCTCTAAACAATCCTAAACCTATTAAAAACTATCCTCTATAATATCGGTCATGACGTCTTTGATGTCGATGCCGGCAGCACGTACTTGCTGAGGAATGAAGCTGGTGCCTGTCATGCCCGGAGTGGTATTGACTTCCATGAGGTTGACTTGTCCGTTTTCCAGAATGATGTAGTCCGTGCGAATAATGCCATTGCATCCGAGTATGTCGTATATGCGCAGGGTGGTGTCTTGAATTTCGCGTGTCAACTCGGGAGAGATGCGTGCGGGAGTGATCTCATCCGATTCGCCATTGTACTTGGCTTTGTAGTCAAAGTATTCGTTGTGAGAAACCACTTCGGTTAGCGGGAAAGCGACAGATTTCTGCTTTGTCTTGTAAACTCCGCAAGTGACTTCTGTGCCTTTCATGAATGCTTCGATAATGACTTCGTCGCCTTCGGCGAATGCCAGATCGATGGCAGGTTGAATGTCGGCTTCGGTTTTCACTTTGGTGCATCCGAAACTGCTACCGCCTACATTGCTTTTGATGAAGCATGGCAGACCTATCTCTTTCACAACTCGCTCGTTGGAGATAGTCTCACCCTTGCGGAGCAGCAGAGAGTGGGCAATATTGATCCCGAAGGCGTGGAGATAGTGGTTGCATGCATATTTGTTGTATGTGAGCGCAGCCGGCAGCACTCCGCAGCAAGAATATGGGATATGCAGCATCTCGAAATATCCTTGCAAGAGTCCGTTTTCGCCTGGAGCACCATGGATGGTGATATAGGCATAATCGAAAGCGTAGTGTACACCATTAAGGGTGTAAGAAAAATCGTTTTTATCGACCGGCACTTTCTGTTGCTCGTTGATGACAACCTGCCAATCGCTACCGCGAAGCACTACTATAAGAGCCTCATAACGCTCTTTGTCAAGAAAAGAAAATATACCTGCCGCACTTCTGAGCGACACTTCATGCTCGGAGGAATCGCCTCCTGCTACAATAGCTATTCTGCGTTTCATTTTAGTGTTTTTATATTCTTCTGCAAAGATACTGCAAGATTTCGGAACAGACAAACTTGTGCGAAGATTTTCTGAAGATAAATTCAAATTGCGCCTTCGTAGGGAGAAACACACATGCAAAACCGTTTTATTCCGTGCAATTCAGGCAGATGGGCACAGAAGAGCGATTTTGGAGTATGCGTTTTCTAAACTGCTCTGCTGCGGCTGAATGCCAGAGAGCGCGAATACTGCTGTCGGCAAGATTGCCGAAACTATGCTGTGCGGATTTGTCGAAGCAGCAGGGCAGCAAGTCGCCGGATGTGGTGATCACTGCGCCCGACCAGAGGCGGAAACAACGGTTTTTGTACGGCTTTTTTCTTACGAAAGTTCCATCCGTGGTCTGTTTGTAGCGAGAGAATCGCTCGTTGTCGGGCATGAGGGGATTGCCGTTTGCAAAATCGTTGAATTGAGCAGTCTTGAAGGTGAGTCGGTCTGCTCCCAAACGGCGATAGTTGCGTCGGATAGTCTCCCATTCCTCTTGATTGGATTTGAGCCTTAGACACTGCCATTCGATGATGCAATGCGCTTTCAGATGCCTTTTGGCTTCCGCCAACAAGCGTAGTCCTTCCAGTGCTTTCCCGAGACTGCCGCCCACGCGATATTGGCTATATGACTGCTCTGAGAATCCGTCGATAGAGACAATGATGCGGTTGAGTCCGCTTTCCATGAGTTGCTCGGCATACTCCTTGGTGAGCAGCAAAGCGTTGGTGGAAACGACGGTGTAGATATGATGCTGCTTTGCCATCCGGATGAGCGAAGGCAACTGCTTGTTGAGCAGAGGTTCGCCTTGAAAGAAAAACTGGATGGTATGCAGATACTGTCCGCATTCATCCAGAATCTTCTGCATCAGTTCCGTGCTGAGCAACTGACGGGTTTTGCCTTGATACTCTTGACCAACCTTGCATTCCGGGCAACGAAGCATGCACCAGTTGGCGGGTTCTACCGACAGAAATTCGGGCATATGATGAAATCGGTATATGCCCATCCGACCAAGCAGAAAGCCAAGTCGGCAGCGAACCATATTAAGCGCCCGCTTTGTCAGCATCCGGGTTTTACTTGCAAGGAATCTTATTCACTCTGCGCTCATGACGCCCTCCTTCGAAATCGGTAGTGAAGAAGGTCTCCACCATACGAAGAGCCAGCTCTTCGGAAACGAAGTTGGCGGGCAATCCAAGCACATTGGCATTGTTGTGCTGACGAGCCAGTTCTGCCAGGCGCACTTCCCAGCAGAGTGCTGCGCGAATGCCTTGATGCTTGTTGGCAGTCATGCAGATGCCATTGCCGGTTGAGCAGATGGTGATACCGAAATCAAACTCGCTTTTCTCCACGGCTTCTGCCAGAGGATGAGCAAAATCAGGATAGTCGCAACTCTCGGTGGAATAGCAACCGAAGTCGTGAACAGTGGCGCCTTTTTCTTTAAGAAAACTGATGACCGACTGCTTCAGATTGTAGCCCGCATGGTCGGATGCAAGGGCGATTCGCATTTCGTTGAAGGGGATCATAATATTGTAAAATTGAGGAATTGAATAATTGACTAATTGAGGAATTGAGGAATTGACTAATTGAGGAATTGAGGAATTGTGAAATTGATTTTTTACTTAATTATATATGACTTATTAGTCTTCGTTTTTTGCCAGGCGGTGGAGGATTTTGATTTTCTGTCGGCGAGAGGTCTGAGACCACTCTTCGGCAGTCATGCCGAGGACCTCCTCGTTAGCCATGAGTTCTTCGTGAGTGGTAGGTTCAACCTGCAGGTTATAAGGACATGCTTCGGCACATCTGTCGCAACCGTAAAGCGTGTTTTCCACCACTTTTCTGTATTTTTCCGGCAGAGGCTCTTTGCGCTCGATAGTGAGATAGGCGATGCATTTTCTGGCATCGAAAGGCTCGGCTCTCAATGCGCCGGTAGGGCATGCCTTCAGACAGAGATCGCAATCTTTGCAAAGGTCATCCTCGTAGGGCTCGCTATACTCATCGAGCGCTTGGTTCAGGAGCAGAATGCCGATATGCACAAAACTTCCCAACTCACGGTTGATCAGTTGTCGGTTTTTGCCGATAGCTCCGAGTCCGGCCAGTTGCGCCCACCGGCGCTCCAGAATAGGTGCCGAATCGCAAAACAGATGCTGGTGAGAGTCGGAAAACACCTGCTCGGAATAGTTCTCTGAAATGAGTTGCTCGAGTTGCTGCAGATGCTTTTTCACCACCAGGTGATAGTCGTTTCTTGACAATCCGCTTTGCGAGATGAAAGGAGCTCCGGCAGTTTGCTTCTTGTCTTTATGATAGGAGAGCAGGCAAACGAGCACCGTCTGACATCCGGGCACCAGCACTTCCGGATTGACACGCTTTTCCACGTCGTGCTCCATATAGAGCATCGACCCGTGATGACCTTGCTCAATCCACCGATTGAGCAAGCGTGCATCCTCGTCGAGTCGGTGGGCCTTGGCAGCACCTGCAGCATCGAATCCTGCATCGGATGCCAGTTGGAGCAAGCGTCTCAGTTCAAGCATTTCTCAATGGCTTTGCCTAACGAAGTGAAATCGGCGAAACGACCCTCTATCTCACCCTTTCTGTTGAAGAGGAAGATGGTAGGTATCTGTTGCACGTTATATTGCGTAAAGGCATCCTCATAGATAGTGTTTTCGCCGCGAACGGTTATCCACGGCAGATTGGCGGCTGAGTCTTCCCAGAGAAGCCGGTTGGAGTCGGCGCTGACGCTGTAGATCTCGAATCCGCGGGAGTGATAGCGGTTGTAGAGTTCGCGAAGTTCGAAGATATATGCCGCCGATTTCTCCATTCCTACGGCCGAAAAATCGAGCACAAACACCGATCCTTTCAGGTCGGAGAGATAGCGCAGTTTGCCGTTTTCATCTGGCAGACTGATGTCGAGGAAGGTGTTCTCCGCCTCAGCAATGAACTGCTGCATCAGCAGTCGTTTGGTTTCTGTTCTTTCCTGCTGTATGACGTCAAGAGTGAGTTTGTATACCGCCTTGCTGCGCTCGTTGTCGGGCATGAAAGCATTCCAGGCCGTGGCCACCGACTGAAAATAAGGACGGTCGGTTTTGTCATAGAGGTCGAAAACGAACTCGCCTGCCTTCTGCTGAAACAAGGCATAGTAAGCCACCGTGGAGCGCGGGTCTTTGAGAATAGTCTCCTTGGCAAATTGCTTGTAATCCTCTAGCGGCTCATTGCGCAACTTCAGTCTCAGCGAGGCGATCAGATTGGTCTTTTCGGAGCCCTCCACCTGAGCATACTGCATACTGTCGAGCGAAGTGGACACATAGATATGCTCGGTAGAGTCGATGGCAAGCACCAACTGCTTTTTGTCGATGCGAAGCCGGTAGAGTTCGGGATATGCAGGCGACGCTTCTCGAAAACGAAAACGCCCATCCTGCTTGAGAACGACTGAATCAAGAACTACGGTCTGCTTGAGAGCCATATGCTCAAGCACCAGAGTCTTGCCCTCCGCTCCCGAGATATTGCCTTCTACAGAAAACTTCTCCGCGCGCTGACAACCTGCCGCTGCCAGCAACACAATAATTATATATAAAGCCTTTTTCATATCTTATCCGATGTGCACCAGACTGGCGATGTTTTCCGCAAACAACTTGACGGCGATGGCCAGAAGAACTATTCCGAAGAACTTGCGCACAATATAAATACCTGCATCTCCAAACACCTTGTGGATCCATTTGGTGGCTTTCAGCTCGACATAAAGGAATATCATGATGAGGAAGACCGCGATGAGCATCTCCCAATTGCTGTATTCCACCTGAAAAGCGATAAGCGCCGTGAACACACCGGGGCCTGCAAACAGCGGGAAAGCCAATGGCACTATCGAGGCACTGCCCTCAGGACCATTGTTTTTGAAGATCTCGATGTCGCATACCATCTCCAGAGCCATAAGGAAAAGAACAATAGCGCCGGCTGCCGCAAACGACTTGATATCAACACCAAGGAAACTCAGTATCCACTCGCCTGCAAACAAAAACACCAGCATGATGGCAAAGGCTACCAACACCACCTTCTCTGCCTGGATTTTCTCGCCTTTGGCTTCCAGATTCAAAATGATAGGAAGACTGCCAAGAGGGTCTATAATCGGGAAAAACACCATAAAGGCGCTCAAAATCTTTATTATACTTATCTGTGACATGATTGTGTGATTTTATGTAGTTTTCAAGTTCAAAGTATTATGCTTTTTTTCAGACTGCAAAGATACGTATTTTTGCATAATTATGCAAATATTCCATACTCATGAAAGATATGTTTGTCAGTTTGAGAAAAAAATATTACCTTTGCACCGAGAATGACAAAACTCCTATTTTATTGATAACTAATCACATTAAACAATAACTTTTATGATCAACTCTCAAGACATCAAAAACGGCGTATGTATTCGCATGGACGGCCGTTTGTATTTCGTAATTGAATTCTTGCATGTAAAACCCGGAAAGGGCAACACTATCATGCGTGTTAAGTTTAAAGATGTAGTTGACGGTCGAGTTCTGGAGCGCCGTTTCAATATCGGTGAGAAACTGGAAGATGTACGCGTAGAGCGCCGTCCTTACCAATATCTGTATCAGGAGGGTGTGGACTATATCTTCATGAATCAGGAGACCTACGAGCAGATTCCTATCGCTCATGACCTTATCACCGGCGTTGACTATCTGAAAGAAGGTATGGTTTGCGACGTAGTTAGCGATGCTTCTACCGACACCGTGCTCTTTGCCGAACTCCCGACAAAAGTTGAACTGCAGATCGTCTATACCGAGCCCGGACTGAAGGGTGATACAGCTACCAACACTCTGAAACCCGCCAAGCTGGAGACCGGCGCTGAGATTCGCGTGCCTCTCTTCATCAACGAAGGTGAGATAGTTCGCGTTGACACACGCGACGGCAGCTACTGCGAGCGAGTAAAGATGTAATACCGATTACATTGATATGGCCTATAGGCACTACTAACCAACTATAGGGCCAATAACAAAAGCGACTACCATTAAGGCAGCCGCTTTTGTTTATTTATTCGCTATTATCTATTCGCTATTCGCTTAATCGCTCCGCGATTAATACGCATCCTTGATCTCATCAACCAACTCGTTGAGCACCAGCCAGGTGCGTATTCTGTCGGAGAAATGACCGGGACCTTGCACGTGGTTGATATTGATCTTCAGCACCTGCTTCCCCGTCTTGATGTCGGTAACCTTGGCGTAGCCTTTAATGATGGCGCCACCGGCATTGCACCAACCAAACATACTTCCTGCAATATTGCCGAAGTCCATTCCCTCGATTACGAAATCGATCTTGTGGGTTGCCTCTGCCTTGTTGCTGGTCAGTGTCATGCCTTTTTTGAATGTTTTGTTCCAGGTCTTCTTGAAGTTGTCCTGAGCCTCCTGCTTGATGCCTGGCCAGTCCTTCACGTAGTTGGCATCCTCAGGTTTGCCCTCGGCAATCTTATCTTTGTCGCACTTGGCAAGATACTTGTCGATGGCCATAGGAGTGTTCTTGAACACACCGTCGTCGATCTCGCCTACCATGGTTTTGTCCCAGTTCCAACTGACAAGAGCCACTGTGCCCTTAGCCTTCTTGATGTTGAAGTCGCCTTCGAGAGATACCGGGTCGATGGCAAACATGCTACCTGCCATCAGCAGAGTAGCAAGAGTGAATAGAATCTTTTTCATTGTTGTGTGATGTTTGAAGGTTGATATGTTTAATATTTGTCTCGTCAGAATAATAGCAATACTCATGCCAAACAGATCCGAAGCGGCTCAAACGGATTACTTGCCCGTCAGCAAGCCCATCAGTCCTCTTACCAGCGACTTACCCACTTCTCTGCCTATCGTGTTGGCCATAGTGTTGATAGGGCTGCTGCTCGAGCGACGGGTGGTAGTGGTGCGGGTAGTAGTGGTGCGTCTGGGCTGGGTATAAGTCTGGCGGGGAGCCGTATAAGGCCGACTTTGGCGAGTGGTAGTGGTCGGTTGCCATACTGTCGACGGTTGCGGTTGCTGCTCGGCCGCTGTGATGCGCTGAAGATCCTCATAGGCCGACTGCCGGTCGATCTGCCGGTCGTATTTGCCATATATACTGCTGTTGCGGATGACCTGCTGGCGCATGTTGTCGTCGATGGCACACATGCCGCTTTGAGGGCAGATGATCTTTGCACGTTCCACTATCTGTGGTTTGCCTTCTTCATCCAGACACGACACCAATGCTTCGCCTACACCCAGGTCCATGATGGCATCTTCGGTGCTGAACGCAGGATTGGCTCTGAACGACTGCGCTGCTGCTTTCACGGCCTTCATCTCCTGAGGAGTATAAGCGCGAAGAGCATGCTGAACGCGGTTGCTCAACTGGGCGAGCACCGTGGCAGGAAGGTCGGAAGGCGACTGCGTGATGAAGTACACTCCCACACCCTTCGAGCGGATGAGCTTGACCACTTGCTCCACTTTCTGAACGAGAACCTTGGGAGCATCGTTGAACAAGAGGTGAGCCTCGTCGAAGAAGAATACCATCTTCGGCTTGTCCATATCGCCGGCCTCAGGAAGCTTCTCAAACAACTCCGAAAGCAACCACAGGATGAAAGTGGAGTAGAGCATAGGATGCTGGAAGAGCTTCACGCAGTTGAGGATATTAACCATACCCATGCCTGTCTGATGATCGGCTTGCATCCAGTCGAAGATATCCAGATTCGGCTCGCCGAAGAACAGCTCACCGCCTTGATTCTCCAACTCCAGCAAGGCACGCTGGATGGCGCCTAACGACTGCGACGTCATAGTGCCGTAGTCCGTCATGAACTCCTTCGAGTGTGTGCTGCAATACTGAAGCATGGAGCGCAAGTCCTTCATGTCGATCAACAGCAGACCCTTGTCATCGGCAATACGGAAAACTATATTCAACACGCCCTGCTGAACTTCGCTCAGACCCAACAGACGAGAGAGCAACATAGGACCCATCTCGCTGATGGTGGTGCGAACAGGATGACCTGCCTCGCCGTATACATCCCAGAAACGGACAGGAAAAGCCTTGAAACTGAAATCGTCGATGCCCATCTTACCCAGACGCTTCTGAAGACTCTCGGTCATGCTACCGGATAGACACATTCCCGATATGTCACCCTTCACATCCGCAAGAAAAACAGGCACACCAAGATCCGAAAAACCTTCGGCCAACACTTCCAACGTGATGGTCTTGCCCGTGCCCGTGGCACCAGCTATCAGACCGTGACGATTCGCCATGCGAGGATTGAGAAATACATAATCAGAACCCTTGCCTACCAGTATTTTGTTGTCGTAAATCATATTGTTTGTGGATTAACGTTGTATTAGGCCACAAAGATACGAATTATTTTTCGACTATACAACATTATACTATGCACGCGGCTTATACATAAGTCACATACGACACGCCGAACTTGATCGACATAGGCGTTATAAATTCCCCGAAAGGCGCCAACCATTGCATGTTGTATTCCGGATGGACATAACCCTTGTAACCGTCAGGCACGGAATTGTCTTCGTCGTTGGAGTAGTAATGATAACCGACAGAAGAAACCTTGCTCGGGTCGTTGAACTGATAAATGATACCTGTGCTGTTCTGGTCAACGGCATTGTAGCGGTCGGTCATAGCCGTAATCTTGTCGAACCAGGATATCGCATCCGCTTCTTCGCAAATCACGTCGCATTCCACATACGTCACGTTCTCCCAGTTGCAAGGAGCATAGAACACATAACGGTTGCCTACCTCGCTCCAACCGCGCTGACGATATACGGCAAAACGCTCGATGGTGCCATCACCGTCGTAAGGAACAACCCAACGCTTGCTATTCATGTCATCGGGATAGAACTCGTTGTGCCAACCGTCGCCATATACAGTATGAACGGTGGTGAACAAGTCGTCGTATGCAACATATTCGCCCTTCTTCTTTGCAAGGTTGAAGATCTTCTGATAGGTGGTCTGGAAATCGGGTGCATCGTCGATCTTGCGGAAATAATTGTCGATCATAGTGCCGGTCTGATAGTTGCTGAACCCGAATTCTATGGCCCAGAACTGCACCTGCTTCTCTATGTCGCACATCTTGAAAGACAGCGATTGCAGTTGCTCTTTTGCGTATGTGGTTATTTCCTTGTCATGTTCATATACACCTGTTTTGGGCTCTGATGCAGTTACCTTGATGAAGGTGAGATCGCCGTCGTAGATAGTAAACGGAGCAACAACACTACCACCGTCCAGATCAACCACAAACGAATATCCGTCTTCGGTGATAGCAAGAATATTCTGATCGTAACCCATATTCATACCCAAACCTGCTTCTTCGTCGCTCACACCTTTGTAAATACCCGGTTTTACGTGTTTCAAGCATTTCTGCCAAGGTGTAAGATCCTTGTCATCGTCCGGATTATTGGGATTGTCAGGATTGTCAGGTTTATCCGGTTTTTCGGGGTTCTCAGGATTTTCCGGATCAACGATCGGCGGATTGGGGTCGCATGCGGGAACTATCGTCAGTGCAGCAAGGCACATAAGTGCAAACAAAAACTTTTTCATAATTGTATGATTATGGCTTGTTAATAAATCATTTTTGTGCATCATTAATTTGCATTTTTCACTTTCTTCAGATATTTCTGAATGTCGGCTTCGGTAAAGGCTTTTCCTTTGGTAATGGCCCAAACTATCTCCTGCACAAGAGTGGCAGTGGAATAGTATTTAAGGATGTTGATAGCCTTATATTCGTTGATGTTAATGCGTTTGGTAGCGCAGACATTAAACAGAGGTTCGAATGCCGATACGTTGGTGATGTAGCTCAGGTTGTATTTTGAAACATTGTCTGAAGCCGACAGAGCAGCATTGAGGCAGTAGAAGCGAACACTGACTTTGCGTGTTTTGTTGGCAGCAAGAGCGATGTCAACATCTTTCACCAATATACCATTCTGATATGCCCCGGAAGCCGACTGAATCATCAAACCTGCAGGCAGCGTGAGAACCAATCCTTCGGGATTGTTGTTCTCAATCTCCAGAGTTACAATAACGCAAAGTCCGCTACCGAGCATATCTTCGGTGATAGTCAACCCTTCGTCCTGATTCTCTTCATCCCGCTGGTTGGCTTCTCCGTAGATAATCTGCGAGATATCCACTCCGTCCGGAAGAATGAATTCTATACCTTCGAGAGGATCTTCGTTGACATTCATGCCCGGATAACTGGCAAACATGTCGTCGGCTCCCTCGTTGATCTCTTCGGAATACTTGAATACGTTGATAAACGAGCACGAAGAGAATGTAGCGATGCACAAAAGTGCAAGAAGAATCTTTTTCATTTTTTCAGAAGTTTAGCGATAACAAATATTCAACTACATCTTCTCGGCAGCTTTTTTCATCTGCTTTTGTACTTCAGGATCTTCAAGTGCTTTCTCCAGATCCTTCATGGAGTCGTCGAAGCTCTTGTCCAAAGCTTTGTAGATCTTGACGGCATAACCCATTTTCCGATTGTTGCCTTTGTCGTCTTTCTCGTTTTTGTTCTCCAGAAGCGACACTTCGCAATGATAGAGCTTGTCGTCTTTGAGGAATGCCCATCCGTAAGTTCCGATGTAGAGTTCCAATCCCATGAACGAAGAACCTTTGCCGTCCTGAATCATCTTCTCGAGATCTTTCTCCGACATGGCTTCTTCTTTGGTGTTTTTCTCTTCGAATCCGTACATGTTGATTCCGTTTTCGGAGATGGCTTTTGTCTGTGCATAGATGCGGCGGACAGTGTTCTCATGGTCGGCTGTGGAATAAGGAGTGTCGTCGGCTATCTTGAAGTTTGCCAGAACTTCGATGTTTCCGGTGTATTGGTTTTTCTCACCGGCATATGTATATTTGCTTGTTTCGTTAAGTGGATAGGTTGGCGCCAGGTCGCTTAATTTGAGTCCGAACCCTTCCTGGAAATAGTATTCGGCAGCTTCTTTCGAATATTTTTCTCCTTCGAAGGCTTTGTTCATTACTTTCTCTGCCACTTTCTCGGCATCTATCTTGCCATCTTCAGTGACGTTCTTTTTCTTATTGCAGCCGGTGAACATAGTCAGCGCCGCAATGCATAGGAATGAAATAAATAACTTTTTCATATTGTATGTGTTTAAATAATATTATGTTTCTTATTTATCCTTTGATCCAATATTCGAAGCAGAACTGCTCCTCTTGGTGATATATGCAGGGCGAAGCGAGGTAGGTGGAAGCCATGCGATAGTAATCCGCCAAATACATCTCTACCATAAAGACTTGCAGTTTAGCCATGCAATATGCCATCGTCTCTTCTTTGCCGCCACGGAGCTCTTCAAGTTGGGCATCTAATGCCAACAGGCGTTGTGCAACAGATTGCAATTTGGCATCATACTCGTGCGCAGCATCTATCCACTGCTCTGCTGTGCGTTTGGTGTAGGCATCGAAAAGCGCGTTCTCCTGTTTGCGACCATCAATCCACCAAGCCGGACGGCAAATGGTTTGTCCTTCTTTTGCTCCTTGCCAGTACTGCCAATTCTCCAAACGGTCATTCAGACCGTTCTCTATCTGAATAGCCTTGGTGCACTCCGTAGATTTAGGCCAACCGGAGATAGCATCAATAAAGAGTCCTTCAAGTTTGTTTGTTGGTGCCAACCCCAACGAATAATTTCCCTGCAAGCCGTTAACACGCATAGTATTGCTTACGTGCGCAGACATATCCATACTGCTCTCTTTTAGATTGCGTACCTCTTCCGTGAGGTTCATCAGTTGGTCCATAAGTTTGCCATAAGCATTTTCGTTTGGGTCAGTACTCATCATCGCCTCGTTTGCTTCTGGAGAAGCGGCAGCAAGCTTGTTATAGAGAGCCGGATACTTCTGTTTCATGAATGCCTCTGCTTGCTTTGGGTTGTTCATCGCCAGACTCATGATGTTGACAGCGTCAGCCTTGGGTATTCCCCATTTCTTGGCATACATGTCAGCCACCACACCCATCATCTGCTCTTCTGTAGCGTTCTCAAGGTCGAGACCAGATGACATCACAGTCTGCATTATTTCCTGCTGCGTGGGCATAAGTCCTTGGGCGGAAGCCTTCTCCATATATGCCTGCTGTCTCCCCGCTTGCTGCTGTCGCTGTGCTTGCAACTCGTGCATTTTGTTCTGCAACTTCATATTTTCGCCTTGGAATTTCAGTCGGAAAGGCTCAATGCCTGCTTCGTATTCGAGGGCGCCTTTCTTGGCGTAAGCTGCTTTTGCTTCAGGTGTCATCAGGTCGGCAATAGTCGGCATTGCCGGACGTTGATTGATAATGTCCGCCAATGAACTGAATTTCTGCGGATTTATATTTTCCGGCACTTCATACTCTGAAGAGGCATGACTCATTATTTCATGTTCCCATTCCTGCGCCATCACCGGCAGGGCGAGAACTATTCCCGCCAATGCCATAAATAATGTACGTTTCATATACTTAGATTTTATACAAAGCCTACTTTTGCAACAGTGAATTCAATGTGCAGTAAATCACCAAACAAACTAACCTCATATGTCGGATAAACATATCCGTCGATGCCTTCTCCGGGTTCATAATCCCAACTGTCGGCAGAGAATACTATCGAACCTTCCTCTTCGCCATTACCATCATAAAGAACACGTGTATAATGTCCCTCTGCTTTAACCTTGGCAATATAGGCTTTGACATCTTCTGCTGTAGCACCCTGAATATCTACTATTACGTATGCCACATCGTCTATATTGCATTGGGGCAGCCAAGCCACTTTGGGGTTGTTCACGCTTTTGCCCCATTCAAACACACGGTTAACCTCCATACTGGTGATGTTGCCGCTACCTGTGTACTTGAATACATAGCCTTTTGCCTCCATGTCAGCAGGGTAGAGGTCGCTGAGCCACCGGCAGTTCATCTTCTTGTATTGGAGTACCATCTTCGACGGTGACACAATAGGTCCGCGCACCTGCACACGCTTGGCTATCTCTATATAGGTCTGCTCAAAGTCACCTGCTTCGGCTACCTTCTTATAATCCTTAAAGAACATAAAGTAGGTAACACCTCCTTGCAGCAATGCGTCATCTTTACTGCTCCATTCTACCTGATTTTTGTAGAACACAGTGTCTTGATACGTATAAGTTTGCCAATTGTTGTCGATGTCGTTGTAGTAGTCCATCCAGAAGAAATAGGTACTCATTTTTCCGTCGTAGGCATCCCAGTTGTTGGGAATACATTCCTTGCCACCTGCAGCGCCAGGCATTTGCAGAGAGGTTACATCGTCAATATGGAAGATACTTCCGTCGGTGCCTTTGGCGAGCAGTTCATTGCCATTCATGTAGATACCCGGCTCGGCTTTATCATAGTGTGCATTCCAGTCGCTGATCTCTTCTTGGTTGCCGCCACCTTGAGTGTCGTCCAACTCCTGACATTCGTCCTTGTCTTTGGCAGAAGATTTTTCATAAACGACCTTGCCTCCCGACTCTTTAAGACTTTCGTTGAGTAATGGAATATATTGAATGAGATGTTCCTCCGTGTCCCACGTGTATTCCACTTCAACATAATCATCCGTTCCATCCATCGGGATAGTGGTAGTCAGTTTCCAGCACCAGTAGCCGTCTGTACCTGCAACGGGGTTATCGTCATCGATAGAATCAGGATTGTTGACAGGGTCACAAGCAATGAACATCGACATGCTTGCCAGGCACATAAGTGCTAAAAAGATTTTCTTTTTCATTGTTGTGGATGTTTTTTTGTTATATCGGTATGTCGAGATATGGATTTTCAGTTATCATTTCTTTACGAATTCCACGCGTCGGTTCTTGGCGCGACCCTCATCGGTAGAGTTGTCGGCAAGCGGATTGGTCTGTCCTTTGCCTACAGCGGTGAGACGGTCGGCACTTATACCCATCGATACCAATTTGGCAACAATAGCTTGTGCACGCTGCTCGCTAAGAGTCTGGTTGAGAGTAGCACTACCTGTATTGTCGGTATGACCTTGAACTTCGAATTTCAGGTCAGGATTATCTTGCATGAGTTTTACGATACGGTTGATCTCACCCATCGATTCAGGTTTGATGACAGCCTTGCCCACATCGAATGTAATACCATAGGTGATGAACTTACCATCGGTTACCATACGGTCGTATAGTGGTTTAGCTCCTTTGGCAAAGCGCACATTCTTGATGTAAGCAGGGTATTGTGTTTCTGCGCAGCAGTAGTGGAAACCGAAGAATCCGCTGTTCGGGTTTTTGTAGTTAGGCACATTCAGCACACGTGTCTCATCGTAGTACACTTTCACAGCACGCTTGTTGACCGAAACGGAAATATGGTGCCATTTGTTGATTTCTACCTTGTCCAGGTGATTAGTGTTGCTTATCCCCTTACCTGTAGTTATCGACTCGTCAGAGAAAGTGGTGCGAATATCTTTGCTATCATCTTTCCAGTAGGAGTGGTTGTTTTCTGCAATATAATTATGGATATTTACCTCCCACAAGCTCCAGTACAGATTGTGCTCATTTGTAGGCATAATCTTTAGCATAAGTTCACCATAGTCTTCCCCATCTTTCTCCAGGAATTCATAGTAGTCGTACTCAATGGTATAAACATCGGGCAGATAGTTCCAGGTCGATTCCATCAGCGGCATGATGCGCGCGTTGTTCATGATGGCAATCACGTTCTCACCGTTCACTTTCTGGATTTCTGCTTCACCTTCTATCAGTTCCCATTTGCTTGGGAACTCACCGAGTTGTTCACCATCGAGTTGGTCGTAGAAGATGACTTCGTCACCGGGCACGAAGTCGAACTTGTTCCACTCCGACTTGGCTCTTTCGTTCTCTTTAGGGGATTCGCCCTGTGCTTGTTGCGCATCAGCATTACTGTTTTCACCTCCTGCTTGTGGTCGCTTTGCGCCACATTCATTGCAGAATTTTCCGGTATTACCTTCTGCTCCACAAGCAGGGCAAGTCCAAGTAGCTGATTTTGCTTCAGGTTTCTTTGCTCCGCACTCAGCGCAAAACTTACCGGTGTTGCCTTCGTGCCCGCAAGCAGGACAAGTCCAACCGCTCTTGGTTGTTGATTGAGACTGCGAGGGTTGTTCGGAATCTTCATCGTAGTTGCGTTGCTGCTGAGGCTCGTACTCGTTGTTCTCCTGATTGTTCTGATTGCCTTCGAAGGCATCGTCGATAGCGCGATCGATCTGGCGGTTTACGTTGTTTTGCACTGCGTTTTCCGCAGCATTGCCTGCACTGCGAATCAGTCGGTTGAGAAATTGTGCATTGACAGGCAGCATAACAAGCACTGCCAGAAGAGTCATTGCAAGTTTTCTAAAGTTTTTCATATTCTTCTGTTTTTAGTTGGTATTCTGTATGAAATTGAGCGACAAAAGTACTACTTTATATTTATTAATATAAGACCCCAATTGTGGGTATTTTGCATCAATTTACATAATCGCTGCAAAATTAACTCATTTCATTTGTTTCTCATATCCCCCATTTGGGGGTATTATTAGACAAAAAGCATATAAAATTCGGTTTTTTATATAAAAATTTGTAATTTTGCAGCATGAATAGCATGTGGAAGTATATATTTTTTCTGACAATAGTAATTTTGTCGGGTGGAAAGATGATGGCGGAATACTCCGACCACCGCAATCGTCATGTTGATTCGCTTGAAAATGTGCTTAACAGCGGTAGGGAGTTGAGTGATGAAGAGGAACTGAAAATATACAAAGAACTGATGTGGGGATATCTGCAGATTGACGGCTCAAAAACCACATATTATGCAGATTGTGCACGCAAGTTGAGCAAAAAGCATCATTATCTGGATTCGGAAGCAGATGCATTGCGAATAATGGGATTGGTGGAATATGGCGCCGGCAATTACGACAGAGCGCTTGACTATTTCAACGAAGCTCTTGAGATAACCGACCGGATGCATGGAGAAAGCGAATACAGACAGAAGGACATCGACGACAATCTGAGTGCGCTATATGGAAGTATAGGCAATCTGTATAACATGCAGGACAAACTGCATCTCGCCATTGAATACTATCAGCGAGCGTTGACCATCTTTGAAAAATACGGATGGCTGGAATCCACTTCTATACTTTATTTCAATGTGGCAGAACTCTATGCCTCTATGGGTAATGAAGACGAGGCGGTGACCAACTACGAGAAATCGCTGGAGATAGCGAAGAAAACGGGCGACTCATGCATCATTGCTTGTCCGGAAAAAGGTCTGGGAAAGATGTACGTGAATGCGGGAAACTACGAAAAAGCGATACCACTGCTTGATGCCGCATACGAATACTATTCCACTCACATGGATGAAGAAAACGATGCTTACATCGAGGTTGTTACCTCGAAGGGAAGCATCTTGCTCCAGGAGAAAAACATCGCCGGTGCGGAAAAGAATGCCAGAACAGCCATAGGAAGAATAAATGCCGATACGGGTTTCGAGACTCAAGCGGATGTATATAATCTCTGCTGCGAGATAGAGATGGAGAAGAAGCATTGGCAAAAGGCACTGGAGTATGCCATGCTTGCTATCAATATAGACAAAGAGGAAACATACACCGATATGGGCACTTATGTCCATATGGCGCAGATATATACCGAACTCGGTGACAAACAAAAAGCAAAGCAGACGATAGAGCATGTCCACAACGGCATGGAGAAGTTTGCAACCGAACATTATCAATCGGGCATCTCGCAGATGCAAATACTATACGAAACCGAGAAGAAAGAGAATACTATTGCCGAACTTCGTCAGCAAAGACGATGGATGATGATAATAGTTGTGCTCACGGTTGCACTTCTGCTTATTGTGCTCCTCATATTCTTCCTGCTCTGGAGAATAATGCGTCAGAAGCGCAAACACGAAATAGTTCAGGCACAACTGGCCGGAGAAATAGCGGAGAGAGTGCGTATCTCACGCGATCTGCACGACCGATTGGGAGGCATTCTCACTGCTCTGAAACTCAAACTGCAACCGCAATCGGAAACCGCCAAACTCACCGACGACGCCATTATCGAAATGCGCAATGTGGCTCACCATCTGCTGCCGTATTCGCTCACGCACTATGGACTAAAAACCGCACTGCAGGATTATTGCAACACATTCCGAAACGTCAGATTCACCTACCTCGGCGATGAGAAAAACGTGGAAAATCCGGAAGTTGTATACTGCATCGTGTACGAACTCGTCAATAATGCAGTGAAAAACGGAGCTCAACATGTAGAGGTCTTGATAACTGCAGGTGATGACTTCCTCGCAGTCAATGTTTGCGACAACGGAAACGGACTCCCGACCCTCGATCCAAAACAAGGCAGCGGATTGAAAAACATAAAAGAAATAGTGTAAAGCATCGGAGGAGTACTTAATGTAGACTCCATACCGGGGAAAGGTGCAGAATTTAATATAGAATTTAAATACAAACAACATGATTAGCATCATTATCGCAGATGATCACCAACTTGTGGCACAAGCACTCAAGAAACTGATCGAAGAGAATATGGAAGCGCAATGCACTATTGCCAACACTATCGCTGAAACACAGAAAGCGCTCAGCGAACTGCAACCCGACATCCTCCTCCTGGATATCGCTTTGCCCGACGGAGACGGACTTGACGCTATTTCCATGCTGCGACAATCTTCCATATCCACACGCATCATCATCCTCACTATGTATGCTGAACCGTCTGTCATACTGCGTGCAAAATGCAATAAAGTAGACGGATATGTCCTCAAAAACAATAGCACCGACGAACTCTGCGAGGCAATACAACAAGTGGCACAAGGAAATAACTACTTCTCGCAGCAAACCATAGAACTCGCTAAAGGACAGGAAGCTGCACCGCAACTTACACCCAGAGAACGCGAAGTTCTGAAAATGCTCGCTCAGGGAATGACCGTCAAAGAAATAGCACAATCGCTCTTCCTTAGCTTCGAAACAGTGCACTCCTATACCAAATATCTCAGACAAAAACTCGGATGCAAAAACACTGCCGCTCTCGTGCATACCGCTATGCGACTGCATCTCGTCTGATACAAAATCCTGCACTTTCGCAAAGATTTTACTGAAAAATGCACCGAGAAATTGTGTATTTCAAAAGTTCCGACTACCTCTCTGCATTCATCCGTTCATGTAGCCAAATTACGCTGCTTTTCTATTAAAATGTGCAAAAAACAATTCATTATTTGCACATTCCAAAAATTTGCACTAATTTTGCAGCCGCATTTGAAAAAATGCAGTTGGTACCTTGCCCGAGTGGTTAGGGACCGGTCTGCAAAACCGGGGACAGCGGTTCGAATCTGCTAGGTACCTCAGACAAGAGCCGTCTCACTGACGGCTCTTGTCAGTTAACCTCTCTCCAACTCTCCCCATAAGGGAGAGGGAGTGCCATGCGGAAAAGATTTAATCTTTTGAAACAGGGCTTTGCCCGTGAAACATGAAACCTGAAACAATAATCTCTGACTTTACCAACAGTGAATACAAATACGGATTCACTACCGACATTGAGACCGATATCATCAGTCGCGGTTTGAATGAGGACGTAGTGAGACTCATATCCGCCAAAAAGCATGAACCCGAGTGGCTGCTCGAGTTCAGATTGCGCGCTTTCAGAAACTGGCAGAAGATGAAAGTGCCTACATGGGCACATCTGAATATTCCAGAAATCGATTTCCAGGCAATATCTTATTATGCAGCACCCAAAACTGCCAAAAACGAAAAGAAAGAGATCGATCCCGAGTTGATGAAGACATTCGACAAACTCGGTATTCCGCTCGAAGAACGAGAGGCTCTGGCAGGAAACATGGCTGTGGATGCCGTGATGGACTCCGTAAGCGTGAAGACCACTTTCCGCGAGACTTTGGCAGAGAAAGGAATCATCTTCTGCTCGATAAGCGAAGCAGTGAGAGAGCATCCCGACCTGGTGAAGCAATATCTGGGCTCGGTTGTGCCTCCTACCGACAACTTCTACGCAGCGCTCAACTCCGCCGTCTTCTCCGACGGATCATTCGTCTATATCCCCAAGGGAGTGCGCTGTCCGATGGAGCTCAGCACCTATTTCCGAATCAATGCAGGCAACACAGGTCAGTTCGAGCGCACATTGCTTATTGCCGACGAAGGCGCTTACCTCAGCTATCTCGAGGGATGCACAGCTCCTATGCGCGACGAAAACCAACTCCATGCCGCCATCGTGGAGATAATTGTGCACAAAGACGCACAAGTGAAATATTCCACTGTGCAAAACTGGTATCCCGGCGACAAAGACGGCAAAGGAGGCATCTTCAACTTCGTTACCAAACGCGGACTCTGTCATGAGAATGCCCGACTCAGTTGGACTCAGGTGGAGACAGGAAGTGCTATCACATGGAAATATCCTTCATGCATCCTGAAAGGCGACTATTCGAGTGCGGAGTTCTATTCGGTTGCCCTCACTAACAACTATCAGCAAGCGGATACGGGTACGAAGATGATTCATCTCGGCAAACATACCACCTCACGAATCATCTCCAAGGGTATTTCCGCCGGCAAGAGTCAGAACTCCTACAGAGGACTGGTGAAAGTTGTCGCTGCTGCCGAAGGTGCCCGCAACTACAGTCAGTGCGACTCGCTGCTGCTCGGTGACAAATGCGGGGCTCACACTTTCCCCGACATGCAGATACAGAATCCTACCGCCATCGTGGAGCATGAAGCAACCACCAGCAAGATCAGCGAAGACCAACTCTTCTACTGTCAGCAGCGAGGTATAGGCATGGAAGATGCAGTTGGATTGATAGTAAACGGATATGCCAAGGAAGTGCTGAACAAACTGCCGATGGAGTTTGCGGTTGAGGCACAAAAACTCCTGCAAGTCTCCCTTGAAGGAAGTGTGGGGTGATAATCAGTTAATAGCGCACGGCTATGCCGATCGTGAGAGCGTAGCGCTCAGTTTACAGATCGTTCCCGAAGGGATAAGAACAAAGAATAGCAAATAACGAATACAATTATGCAAGACAAAACGATAATATTCAGGGTTTACGATACTCTGCCGGAGGCGCAGTATGTGAAAGATGCTCTCGAGCAAAACGGAGTAGAGTGTTTCCTTGCCGACCAACTATGGACACAACTCTATCCTCTCTATGGCACTCCTGCCACAGGAATCCGCGTCATGATCCTCGATAAAGACCTCGAAAAAGCAGAGGATATACTCAAAACGTTATAATTCTGCATGGAATAAAACAAAAGAAGGAGCACATTTGTGTTCCTTCTTTTTAGTTGCGGAGGTAGGGATCGAACCTACGTCCGTCAGCTGACGGATAAGAGCCTGACGATCAGTGTAGTATTCGTTGACGAATAAACTCTCTTCCTCTACTTGATTTTAACTGTTTTTCTCTTAACATCGCCTCTTTCTTCGTTTCATACGACTCAGTATAGACAATCTCCCATGGTTGGGAATCTTTAGTCCAACCTTTATTATTAGGATGATTATGAGCAATGAGACGATTTTCTATATCTGAAGTATAACCGATATAGATTTTGTCGAAATGTTGACTATATAAGACGTAAACAGTATACATATAAAAAAGAAAAAGGCCTTTCAGCCTTAGTTGCGGAGGTAGGGATCGAACCTACGACCTTCAGGTTATGAGCCTGACGAGCTACCACTGCTCTACTCCGCGATATTCTTTCGTCAAAAGGTCACTTTTTCCGAAAGCGGGTGCAAAAGTACTGCAAATTTTTGGAATACGCAAGTTTTTAATGTTTTTTTTCTGAATTTTATTTCAAGGAAATTAAATAAAATCCTCATCAAGAGCTTTGCTCGAAGATGAAGAGCGGAGCACCAAGCCGCTTTATTTTCTACGGAGTAGAGAATTTGTGTGGACTTGGATGCGAACGCGTAGACGGGTGTGTAATACCATTCTCCTGAGTTTTCGATATCTATTTTCGGGTAAAGTGCCAAAGTGCCATGGCACTTTTGACACTTTTGCCATAACTCTCGAAGTATCAGGCTTTTATATTGAAAGTGCCAAAGTGCCATGGCACTTTTGGCATTTTCTGTGCACATAAAGAAGAGTAGGCAGAATGGTATTACAATGGTATTACTTTTTGAAAAAAAAAACGCTAATAAGACCTTCCCTTATGCGAAAAGGAAACTCTCATGATAGTTTGATATTATTGTCGCAAACAACTGCAGATCAGGACATTATAAGAAACTCTTAAAACTCTCATGAGAGTTTCTATTCAAAATAGAAATGCTCGTCTTATACGTCAGTTGACGTAACGATCTGCTTTGCTATGGAGCCCTTTCACTTTCCTTATTCAGGACATGAAAAAATCATGATTTTTTGATCGTTTCCTTGCAAGTCGTTATCCTACAGTAGGTTACAACATAAAATCAAAAAAATCATGATTTTTTCTATTTTCATTGAAAGATTGTAGCATTCCCCATTGGCTGGACAGTTGTAAATTAGAAAATAAGTGTTAATTACGCAAGTTGTCTAATTTTTAGGGACTATTATAGACCCCTTTATACAAACAGAAAGTGCCAAAATTCCATGACACTTTCTGTTTTCTTAAAAATCGTGTAGTCTACTCTAAGACGTAATCAACAACCGGTTTATCAATGAATTGGTCGAGATATTCTTCGGTAACAGACAAGACATATGCTTTTGCATGTCCTCTTTCATCCACTTTCTTTATGTCAAAGTAAAAACTAGTAATTCCCATCTCTTCCATATTAAAGGGGATAGGAGTGTAGTTATCTGTCCAATATGGCCCTTCTATACTATCCGGAGTAAATGCAGCGATTTTAGACTTAGTATGACGACCATATTCGTCCTCAACGGTCGGTTGTGATATTATCAACCTAGCCTCATCTCTATTATCCCAAATTATGGTGTTTTCATCCACCGTTTCACTGGTGTTTACTATCATTTTCACACAATGATAATATCCGGGATATACGCCTGAGAAATAAGTAGCTCTCTTATCATAATCTCTAGTCTCTACATTCAAGTTATATTCTGAATCATTCTTAATATAATACATATGAACATACTGATCGCTTCTTACATAAAGTATTCCATAACTGGGTTCTTCTGGCCCATAAAGGCATGAATTAAGCATTGCTGCGACTATACATATCATCGCAATTATAATCAACTTTTTCATATTCTGTTTTTTTAGAGTTTTGACGTTATTCACTTGCCTTTTTGAGTTGCATCAGATAATCATCGGTAACGCTAAGAACGTAATTCTTTATATGTTCTTCTTTTACCTTACCAACATACCTATAGGAATAATCCGGTATTGAGTCGGCCTCAGATAGTATGTAATTCTCACTCCAGTATGGACTGATTTCAACATCAGACGACAACTTTATATCATCCCAAGCCGTGTGTGTCCAACCTTCTTCATCCATTCCGTGTCTTCGAATTTGGAGGTTTACAGAGGTGGTATTCTTCGGTATTCCTTGCATTAGTGTGAGAAGGGTGTTTTCACTTATTTCTTCCTGATCGTTTATTATCACTTCAGCACACATATACTTTCCATAAAATGCTTGATATCCACTACCTGATCCGTTTTCATTTAGGAACATGAGGGATATGAGCGCATGGGCTTCGTTTTGAAGAAGAAACTGATGAACATACTGATTTTCATTCTCAACTATCGGAAGATCAGAAATATCATCATGGTAATAGCAAGAACTGAGCAGTAAAGCAGAAGCGCATGTTATTGCGCATAATACTGAATATTTCATAGGATTTCTTATTATTTGAATACAATTAAACACGTTTGTCGGGAAACCGACTTTTAGAGAAATAAATTACCAAGAAAGATGCTTCATAGGCAAAACCGTGTT
>JAEEGL012664030.1_pt1 | contig 22931 bp, 20 predicted proteins | sample 9134231 | NCBI WGS metagenome assembly JAEEGL01 (sample SAMN16246548, study PRJNA631951) | gut metagenome | biome: gut microbiome; feature: rumen; material: fiber-attached | host: Bos | place: Iran: Karaj | collected 2018-10 | reverse complement strand
GACTGTCAAGAAAAGACCTGAGAACAACCGCTTTTTCCGGTCCGGTCTCGATTGCGAAATGAGCGCCGAGGCTGTCGGCATATTCCGCGAGTTCAAGACAGGCAGATCTCATAACCGAATAACGTGGATTTGACGAATCGGACGGTACTACGCCGATATGAGTCGTAACCACGTTCGTTCCGAGTTCGACCGCAAGATCAAGGATTCTTTTCGACTTCTCTACTAGTTCGGGATTTTTTTCAGCGTTTGCAAATCCGTGACCGAGATCTCCGCAAAGAGCGGAAAAAACGAGCCCGGAATCGTTCATCATTTTCTTTAATTCGGAGATTTTCGCCGGTGTCATGTTTTCAGGGGCGTGCTCTCCGTAAGTTGCATACATCTGGATGCCCTGAGCACCGATCTCTTCTGCTTTTTTTATTGCCTCCGGGGTCGGAAGTCTGAATGATTCAAGCATTGCGCCAATCGGAAAATTAAACATAACGATACTCCTTTTGTCTTATTCAGAATAATATTCAATAATTATTTATCAGGAACAAGCTTTCTTATTTCGTATACTACGTCCTTGTAGATATAAAGCGAGCCAAGGCAAACAACCGGTAAGTCATTGCTTTTTGCGTATGAAACAACTTTCCGGGCAGCTTCTTCAATACTGACCGAAGGCTCTGCCTCTATTCCGTTTCTTACAAATTCTCCGGCATATTTTTCGGCGTCAAGAGCACGCGGGTTGTTCGGCGTTATAGTGAATACCCGATCTGCAACTTCAGAAAGCATTTTTGCCATAAATTTGTAGTCTTTATCTTTAAGTACCCCTGTAAAAAGAATTACTTTTTTATCAGCAAAATAATCTCTGATGCTTTTTACGGCTAAAGTAACTCCTTCCGGATTATGTGATCCGTCATAAATAATAAGAGGAGATGATGAGATTTTTTCAAATCTCGCCTTCCACCGAGCTTTCTTTAATCCATTGACAATCGCTTCATCTGAAACGTTCAAACCGCATTTTCTCAGTTCTTTTACAGCGCAGATAACGTTTGCGGCATTTTGCGGCTGATATTCGCCGAGAAGAAAAATCTCGGCCGTGATCCCGTCATATTTAAAAACCGTGTGATAGAGGTCAAATTCCAGAATTTTGATCCGTTTCCGTCTCGCCCTTACGAGAGGCGAAGACACGGATTCGCATACCCTTTTTATCACTTTGCCGGCGCTTGAGGAGCTTCCGCCCCAAACAACAGTAACCCCGGGGCGGATAATGCCTGCCTTTTCAGCGGCAATCTTTGCCTCGGTATTTCCGAGGATAGCAGTGTGATCAAGTGATATTCCGGTAATAACCGAAATGATTGAAGTGCTGATAACGTTAGTTGCGTCAAGCCTTCCCCCAAGACCTACCTCAAGGATCACGGGATAAACTTTATGCTTTTTAAAGCAAACCATGGCAATCGCCGTAATCAGTTCGAACTCGGTAGGTTTGTCTTCCATTGAATCGGCAAATCTGCCGACGTACTCTGTTGTTTCTGCCAGTTCTTCATCGGAAATCGGAACTCCATCGATAACTATACGCTCGTTAAAACGTTCTATAAACGGAGACGTATACAGTCCTGTTTTGTAGCCTGCCTCTCGAAGAACGTAGTCCATCATCGAACAAAAAGAACCCTTTCCGTTTGTACCGGCAACGTGAATAAAAGAAAGACTGTTCTGAGGATTGCCAAGCAATTCCAGAAGTTCGGTTATTCTTTCCAGCCCGGGTCTTGTATCCGAAAAGAATCCCCTGTTAATATAATTTAACGCCTCAACGTAATTCATAATTTGACAATTCCTCCAGAGAATTTGCAATAGTTTTGTTTTTCAGGCAAATCTTTAAAAGGAAGAATTCAATACAAGCAACGGCAGCAGTTATGCCAAGTCCTATCAGCATACCGATTTTCGGCATGCCAAGCATTGTTATTTTTGCAATTGATTTTATCAGCCACTGACCAATCAAATGAGCAAAAGAAACGGAAAGAACAAGGACAAGGGTCGTGGAAATCTTCTTTTTATTATCTGAAACTTCATCCTGCCCTTTTATTGTTTTGCGCCTGCGAAACAAAATTTGAAAAATACCGGAAAAGAATCCGACGGCAGCAGCCCCGAGAGTAATAACAGGATTAACCATAGGATTGACAGAGCACAAACAACTTATAACGTCTGCTCCGATCCCCGCTGCCAGACCGTAAACAGGTCCGAAGCAAAAACCGACGAGTATTATCGGAAAATTCTCAAAAGTCACACGGTAGTAAATGCTCCACGTAAGAAAATTCTTACAAATGATCCCGATTACTACACTGAAAGACATCAGCATGGCGGTAAGACAAAGCTTTTTGATTGATTTTGAACCAGTCACAATAAACACCTCCTTCTACAGCATTCCGATAAAACAGCTGCAATAAAGGAGCGTTAAAGATATTTGTTCCTATTGCACACCAGCGGGATGCAGAACCGTCACCGCGGAATAAACCTTCGTTCGTCTGACAACTCCCCGTTCAGGCGACACTTTACGCGACAGTTCCTACTCTGTAGTCGGTGACAGTATAACACCGATTCCCTTTTTTGTCAATAGAAGCAGAGACTCTATAAATGTTGACGGCAATTCAATTTTAAATAAAATATATTTTATAAATTTAAATAAGTTCATAATTTGTTAATAATTATATGCTAAAATTCGTTAGTTATCTAACTAATTAGAAGTTCAGAGGTGATTTAAAATGTGGCCAGGATTTGGAGACATAAACGACAAGTTAAGACTCCCGAAGCCAAAGTCGATCAAGGAGGTACCCGGATATCTTAAAGAACTGATCGGAGGATTCTTCTACAGACTGTTCTATATCTTCAGACTAGTATGGGAAGCAAGACCGATCTTACTTTTCTCAATGATGTTTATGGCCGTATTCAACGGTATCATGCCCGTTCTCGGATCATTGATTTCAGCCAACCTTATCACGGTCCTTGCTAAAGCTATTTTTGAATTGGTACAAACCGGCAAAGCTGTTGATTTCAAAGAAATCGCTTTCCCCCTTATTCTTCAGTTCGGCTTTATATTCTTCAGAAATCTCGTTAACAGTATAGACAACATAATTACGAGACTGTCACAGGAGCTTGTTACTAATTATATCAAACTCAAAATAATGAACAAAGCGAAAGAGATAGATCTCGCATCGTTCGATATGCCTGATTTCTATGAGAGACTTGAGAACGCAAACCGAGAAGCAGGAATGAGACCTATACACGTTCTCAACGCAACTTTCAATATCATATCAACTCTAATCACGATCGTTTCTTATATTATCGTTCTCTGCGCAATCGCATGGTGGGCGTCAATCGTAGTAATTATTCTTGCGGCGCCGTCTGCTATCATAATGTTCAGATACCGCAGGCTGAATTTCTTCTATATGAGGAGACGTTCAAAAGACCGCAGACAGTTAAACTATTACTCGGACGTAATGGTAAACAAGGATCTGGTAAAGGAATTAAGACTCTTCGGTCTTTCAAATACATTTATACAAAGGTACAAGGAAGTATTCAAAAATTATTTCAAGGGCATCAGGTCACTGATTGTACATGAAGGAGTATGGTCAATATCTATTTCATTTATATCAACGATCGTCAACTGCCTGCTTTTCCTTTTCATTGCCAATCAATGCCGAATCGGCGGAATAACCGAAATCGGTAACTATTCCCTTTACACGGGCGCGCTCAACTCAATTTCAAGCAGCGTTTCCGGCCTTATATCGACTTTCGCAACTATCTACGAAGGAACTTTGTTTATAGACAATATGATACTGTTCATGAACGAGAAAAAGACGATCGTTCCTTTGAATGCCGCAGAAGCTCCTAAAGTAAAATCCAACACCGGTCACACAATCGTTTTCGACCACGTTTCATTCTCTTATCCGGGAACAGACCGAAAAGTACTGGACGATATATGCCTTACTCTTGATCCCGGTGATACTGCAGTGCTCGTAGGTCTTAACGGAGCCGGAAAAACAACGCTTATAAAACTTCTGACAAGACTGTACGATCCGACCGAAGGAACGATTTATTTCGACGGTCATGATATAAAGGAATACTCCCCGGAAGAGCTTTATAAAGTCTTCGGTATCATTTTCCAGGATTTCGGAAAATATGCGTTTGACGTAAAAGAAAACATACATTTCGGCGAGATAAACAAAGAGCTTGATCAGGAAGAGATCGAATACGCGGCAAAGCAATCTTCCGCAGACGCGTTTATCGAAAATCTGCCATTGAAATACGATACACCTCTTATGAGATATTTTGAACCGACGGGTATCGAGCTTTCTATAGGTCAGTGGCAGAAGCTATCAATCGCCAGAGCATTTTATGCAAACAGCGACATTCTGATCCTCGACGAGCCTACCGCTTCGCTTGACCCGATAGCCGAGCAGGAAATATTCAATCAGTTCGACAGACTTTCGGAAAGCAAAACGACGGTATTCGTTTCTCACAGACTTTCATCCGCAACGATTGCAAACAAGATAATAGTTCTTGAGGCCGGAAAGATAATAGAACTCGGAGACCATCAGACTCTTATGGCTAAAAAAGGACGTTATTACGAACTTTTCACAACTCAGGCAAAACGTTACGTTTCTTCTTCAGAGGATGAGATCCGTGAAGACAATTATCACGGAGATTTTCCGGAACCACCTTACCAGACCATATAAAAAAAGCACCCGAATTTCGGGTGCTTATCTTTTACAGCGTTTTATACAATGCGTTCACGGTTTCTCTGACAAGAGAATCAAAATAAGCCGCAAGAATTATCATGACCGTTTTTTTAAGCCTCGCTTCGGCTCCTTCAAACGGCTCTGAAAAATCCGAGAGAACCATATCCGCAACGTTCTGAAGATCTGATAAGTTTTCATATCCTTTTTTTTCAAACTCATCAGCAATCCTGCAGATGTAATCATAGAGAGTAACCTCAGAGATAACGTCGTCACCGGTATCGTCAATTTCCCCGTTCAAATAATGGAGTAAATGATCGATCTCCTCAAATTGCATCGATCCTTTCAAGAGATTGATTATCAGTATTCTTGCAAGCTGGTTTTTCGTGTATTTTTTATTTACCGTTTTTCCGATCCACCCGCGCTTGACCCAGTTTTGAAGCGTAGAGCCGTCAATTCCTGCAACTTCCCTTATTCTCGTCAGCATTATTCCGTCACATGCAAAAAATACTTTTTCAATGAATTCAAATCCGGTCGACTTTTCAACCGATTTTGAAATAACGGTTCCGGGAATATTGTTTTGAACGATATCTAATTTCATCTGAAGTCGCCTCTTTCCATATAATATATTAATTATATCACGCAATCTTATGATTGTCAAATAAATTTGTATTTAGATGTTGACTGACAAAATATCTGTGGTATTATATAATTAACTAAATAACGGAGAAAAGAAATGGACAATCTAACCGAACTTCTGACCCCCACAATAAATGAAGCCATTGACAGACTCAAAAAAATGAACCGGGAGGACCTGACAAAATTATTCAGGAACTGCTACGCAAACACCATCGAAACAACTTTCAAGATTCTTGACGACGGAACCTCGTTCGTCATTACCGGAGATATTCATGCGATGTGGCTGAGAGACAGCGCAGCTCAGGTAAATCACTATCTCCCCGCAGCACGCAAAAACGAAAAGCTTGCGGATCTTATCGAAAGTATGATAAAAAGATATTCGGTATACGTTCCTATCGACCCTTACGCGAACGCCTTCAACGAAAACGGGGACGACCCGGACAGAGGGCACACCGAAGATATCACTTTTCGTTCTCCATGGGTATGGGAGAGAAAATATGAGGTCGATTCACTTTGTTCGGTGATCTCTGCAGCATACAAATTCTGGAAAGTAGTCGGACGAACGTCGCATTTTGATGAACAATTCAGAAATACGTTGAGTATTATACTCGACCTGTGGAAAAAAGAACAGTATCACGCAGAAAAATCAGACTACAGATTCGAACGTCCGAATCCCTGGAAAATAACGGATACACTGACCCGAGGCGGAAACGCCGAGCCGGTCGGATATACCGGAATGACGTGGTCCGCATTCAGACCGTCAGACGACGCCTGCACTTACAATTATCTTATTCCGTCAGAAATGTTTGCTGTTGTAGTTCTCGGCTACGCTGAAGAAATAGCCAAGGAAATATACAACGACGCTTTCCTTGCGGAAAAAGCAAGAACGCTCAGAAACGAAATAGACGAAGGTATCCGGAAATTCGGAATAGTAGAAACAGAAGAGTTCGGTCCGGTTTACGCATATGAAACAGACGGTCTCGGAAACTACAATCTTATGGACGACGCAAACGTTCCTTCACTTCTGTCGATTCCTTACATAGGTTATAGGACCGCAGACGACCCAATATATAAAAACACGAGGAAAATGATCCTTTCAAAGTGCAATCCGTATTATTACGAGGGAAAAATACTTAAAGGGATAGGTTCACCTCATACCGACCCGGGATGCGTCTGGCCAATTTCTCTTGTTCTACAAGGTCTTACGTCCAATGACCCAAACGAGATTGAAGAAATTATATCAATGCTTGCTGCATCGCATGACAACACCTTTTTCATGCATGAATCGATAAACGCCGACGATCCGCACGTCTATACCAGAAAATGGTTTGCATGGGCAAATTCTATTTTTTCCGAGCTTATAATGAAATACGCCGGAATGGAAATATAGGAGAAAGAAATGAATACTGTAAAATTCAACAAAAAAAACGTAAAAACAGTCGCTCACAGAGGAGTAAGCAAGCTTGAAAGAGAAAACACAAACGCTGCCTTCATCGCAGCCGGTAACAGAAGTTATTTCGGAATAGAAACAGACATGTACCGTACTTCGGACAACCGTTTCGTATTGATGCACGACGGAAAAACCGGCCGCGTCTGCAAGACCGACGTTCCGATCGAGAGCAGCAGTTACGATGAGCTCAGGAATCTCATTCTCAATGATTTAGACGGAAAAGAAAGAAACGACCTGAGAATACCTGATATCGACGACTATATCAAAATCTGCAAAAAATACGAAAAAGTCTGCGTACTCGAACTGAAAAGTCAATTCAAAAAAGAAGAAATAATCACGTTCTGCGATATTATAAAATCCTATGACTATCTTGAAAACGTGATTTTTATATCGTTCAATCTTGACAATCTCATAATGATAAAAGAATTATATCCCGAGCAGAAGGTACAGTACCTCCGCGGAGATTTTGAAGACGGGCTGATAGATCTGCTTGTTAAATATAATATGGATCTGGATATTTACTATCAAGGGCTGAGCAAAGAAAAACTTGACGAATGCCACAAGCACAATATCCTTGTCAACTGCTGGACTGTTGACAATCCTTCAGACGCAGAAAAACTTGCGGAGTGGGGCGTTGATTACATTACCTCAAACATTCTCGAATAAAACACATTAAAACGAAAAACCTCCTGAGTGCAGGAGGTTTTTGCATTTACAGAAAAATCACTATCAAGGCAACCGCAACCACACCGACCGCAATCGCAATTGCATTGTTTTCAAATTCTTCAACCGCTTCTTCCTCAGATTTTGAAGGCTCGGTAAATTCGTGATAAGAATAATCGTTCTGAAGTTCGTTGACCGGTTTATAATCCAGATACGCGGCAGCGGGCAATTCGATTTTATTTGTGCATGCGCTTTTTTCAGCGCTGCTTTTACACGTTCCACTTCTGTAATCGCCCGCCGACTCGAAATCAGGCCAGTATTTACCGGCTTTCTGCCCGTCGCAAACAGTATTAAAATCAAAAATGTATTTCATATAATCACCCTCTCTTTTTTCTTCGGGCTTATTATAATGTATTTGAAGTACATTTTTTTGTACTTTATAAAAGCAATTTTAAAATAATCAAATAATTTTCAAAAAAAGTTTTAAAAAGCAAAGGCAAGAGTTATAATATAAAAAAACGATCAGGATTTAATATGACAGAAAAATTATATTATACAGACAGTCATCTTTCGGAGTTTAATGCAACGGTCCTTGAATGCACTGAAAATTCAAGAGGACAGTATGAAACCGTCCTCGACAGAACCGCTTTTTTCCCGGAAGGCGGAGGACAATACGGTGACAGAGGTTTTATCGGTGACGTTGAAATTACAGACACCAGGATTTCAAACGGAAAAGCAGTACATATTTCTTCTGCTCCGACCGAAGAAGGAAAAGAATACCTCTGCAAAGTAGATTTCAAAGACAGATTCAGAAAAATGCAGCATCACAGCGGAGAGCATATAGTTTCCGGTCTTTTTCATAATTTATATGGATATAACAATATCGGCTTTCACCTTGGCCAAGACAACGTAACGATAGACATCGATCATTTCCTTGACGAAGAAAGCATCCGAAAAGTCGAGTCTGAAGCAAACAAAGCAATTTATCAGAACATTCCGGTCAGAGCGTATTATCCTTCCAAAGAAGAAGCTGAACGTCTTTCATACCGTTCAAAAACCGAAATTGAGAATGATCTCAGGATTGTTGAAATCAAAGGTTACGACGTCTGCGCCTGCTGTGCGCCGCACGTCAGCTTTACCGGAGAAATCGGTATCATACGTCTTGCCAGTTATATGAAATATAAAAACGGTACGAGGATAACTCTCATATGCGGAGAAGACGCTCTCAGAGATTACGTCTTCAAGAACGGCGTTCTCGACGAGGTCGGCAAGACCTTGTCTTCCCCTCCCGAAAAAATTTCAGATGCTCTTAACCAGCTGGCAGCGGAAAAAGAAAAATTAAAGAGAGAACTTGAAAGCGCCAACAAAACCATCGCGGACTATCTTACAAATTCAGTAAAGAACGAAAAATATCCCTGCGTATTCTGCAATCTAGACAGAAACTCAATGATATACGGAGCGGATAACGCAGCAAAAAACTCAGAAATCGCGTTTTTCTTCTCAGGTAATGATGAAGACGGGTATATTTTCGTAATTTCAAGTTTCAAGCAGAATTTGAAGGAATTATCCAAAAGAATGTCGCAATCGCTTGATTTCAAGGGCGGAGGAAACAAAGAAAGACTTTCAGGGACAGTATTTTCTCCAAAAGCCGACCTGATTGTTTTTATCAAACAACTGAAAGAAGAATCGAAATGAAAAATATGATTTCAAATTACCACACTCATACGTTCAGATGCAATCACGCATCAGGCAAAGACGAGGATTACGTAATACACGCTATAAACGCCGGAATCAAAACTCTTGGTTTTTCGGATCATACCCCCAGAGTATTCAAGTCGGGGCACGTTTCCGGATTCAGAGTAAGCACTGAAATGGCAAAAGACTACTTTGATTCGATAAAAAGTCTCAAAGAAAAATACAAAGAAAAAATCGATATAAAAATCGGTGCAGAGGCAGAATATTATATCAACGATGATGATTATTTCAATTATATCGATTCCTTCGGAGTGGATTATCTCATACAGGGACAGCATTTTATTCTGACTGAAGAAAGCGGAAGAGGCTCCGCAAGGGCGACAGCAAGCGAGCAGGACCTTGCAGATTATTATTACTGTTTATACAGAGCGTCGGAAACAAAAAGATTTGCTTATATAGCGCACCCGGATATTCTTAATTTCACAGGCGATGAAAAAATCTACGTAAAGCATACCGAAGAGTTTTTAAAATATGCGAAAGCAAACGACGTTCTGATAGAGATCAACAGGCTTGGTTTTTTTGAAAAAAGACATTATCCGAGAGAACTATTCTGGCAGATGGCAGGCGACGTCGGATGCAGAGCAATCATCGGGCTTGACGCGCATTCGCCTTACGTATTCGACGACGAAGCAACGGTTGACAGGATAACAGATTACGCAAAAAGGTTCAATATTGAACTGGTAAAAGAATTAAAAATATAAAAAATAAAGCCGGAAGCATCCGGCTTTTTTATTTTAAATAAGTTCGATTTCCTGAAGCACCATTCCGTAATCGCTGTCCGGCGGGTTTGATTTTATCTCGTTTCCGTTGGAATTCTTGGCAAAATTACCGGAGTAGCATATATACATTTTTCTTCCGTCAGGTGATATAAATTTAGACGGGAAGTTAACAAAATACGCCTGCTCGCCGAAATCTTTCATATAAGTCACTAGTTTCCATTCTCCTGTGAGAGTCTTGCTTTCGAGAATATAGGTGTTCATTTTTGCGCAGGTATCACCTCCGTCGGTAACCGCCATAAAATATCGGTCAAGGGGAGCATTGTACGTTACGGTAACGCATCCCATATTATTCTGCCATTCAAGAAGAGGTTTGATCATGCTGAAGTCAGACGCCCAGACCGGATTTCCGTTTTCATCTTTTCCGGAGTAAAATTCATACGCTCCGGAATCGTTTATCGTTTCAGGCGAAGGAGTAACGCGAATCAAATATATCTGATCTCCGGTTATCCAGCTGTTATGAGCAAAATTTTCCGGTGCAACGGGATAAAATTTAAGGTCGGAACCGTGAGCGACAAGATACGCTTTCCCGTCGGGCGAATCTTCCATATTTCTTCCGAAATCCACAAAATGAGGAGAACCTATCTTAACGGGATACCCCGCTATTCCGCATTCACCGAATATCGGGTTTTCAGCGGTATGAGGACACGGTTCCCAAGTCTTTCCGAAATCTTTTGAAATGCGAAAACCGACAAATGGACCGAGATGAGGCCAGTTATAAAAATAATCACCGTATTTTGTCCATCCGAAAGGTCCCAGGCAATACGTTCCGTAATACCAGATCCCGTTGTAAACAAGAGTTCCGCACGGATACCTTCCGTTATAGGGATAAGCTGACGCTTCCTGATTTTCAAGAGGAATAATTTTAAGATCAAGAGGATCGTCTCCTACCATAATTCCCTGCCCGGTCTGCGTAACTGTATCTACGTAACGGTGGCCGTCGCGTTCTATTACCTCCGCCCAGGAGCGTGTATTTACGCCTTCCGTCACTCCGTCGGTGAAAGGAGAATAGCAGTTACCGTCGCTTGCCCATGACGGATACCAGGTATCAGCGACATCATAATGACGGCTTTTTCCTGTGAAACGCAGAGCATTCCAAATTTCAGATTTTGCAAAAGGAATATCTTCCGGAGGTTCGCTTTTCCAGATAAAGGGGCTAAAGGACATAATAATTCACCTCAAATAATATTTTAGATTATCAGTTACCAACGTTGAATAACATAAATTCAGAAATGCAGACGCAGGAATCATCTTCTCCGAATTTGAACAGTCTGAGCTGAACGTATCTCGCACTCTGATTACCGACAAAAAACGATTCCGTCTCTCTATGACCGCCGTTTGTCTGAGTGTCGAGAAGAGTCCAGTTTACGCCGTCTTCGGAAACCAGTACGTCCCAGCTTTCGCAGAAAGCAGCATTTTCTCTTGCTTTTTTCTGAGAGAGCGTATATGTATTAAAAGTTGATTCGCTGCCGAGATCGATAATAATATAGCCTGAAATCCCCTTGTAAAACGACATATAATCAATGATATGTCCCTCGTCGGATAGCCATATCGTTTCGGAATCGCCGTCGATCACGTTTTCAGCCGGACAGCCTTCTACCAAGCCTGAATAAGAAATCACTTCTCCGCCTACCGAGAGATTTGTCCAACCGTCGAGTACTTCTTCCGGAAGCATAAGACCTGAATTCAAACCGCGTTCGATCGGCAAGGGATCATAAGTCGGATAACGAGGATTTTCAAGTCCGGGTAAATTCTCGATAACAAAATTGTCTTCGTAACCGGAAAAGCCGAAGAACCACCATCCGCTTTCTCCGTTACCTGACCTCCATTCCAGTATTTCGCTTTCAAAAGAATCCCTGATTTCTCCGATAGATTCAAAACGGCCTTCGCTTATCTCACTTACCAGCAATGAAATTGCAGACGTTTTATCATAAGGATCGGAATCGTCTTCGATGCTTCCGTTTTCGATTGCAAAATTCACAGAATCTATCAGTCCGTATACGGTGCCTCCATCATCTTCTTTATGAGTCGGATAAAGATAATCGACATAAGCGAAAAACAGTTTTGAGCCGACACCGAAAGGCTCAAAATCCCATTCTCTGACCGTCGGGTCATCGGGGTTGAATATCTGAGCGTATTTTCCTCCGTGAACAAGCCAGCTGAAATAGCGAAACTCGCTGTAATTAGCAGTGTTCTCTGACCACCAGGATGATTTGAAGTTTTTGAAATTCTGAGCGATATGAGTAAGCTCATGAGCAAAGAATCCTATCCTGTCAGGGTTTTCGGAAGCATATTTTGAAGAAACGACAACGGTATCGGAATAACTGTATGCCAATCCTTCATAATCCGGAGCAGGTCTTATAATAACGTTATCCGGGGCGGAAGAAAGAAGATCGAACCTGCTTTTTATTCTCGGATAACAATCATAAAATAAATCAAGAAGATCTGAGCAGTATGCGTCATAATTTTCGACGCTTTCCCAATTTCCTTCAAAAAACAGATGCTGTGTACGATCTGCGTATTTTCCGGGGGTTATATTGACCGGAACGGAAGCTATCGGAAACGGCTGAGAAGGTGTAAACAGGCTAATATAATAGCTGCCTTCTTCAAGAAAAGGAAGAGTGAACGTTACTCTGCCGTTATATATATTTCTCGTCTCGGATTCTTTTCTGGAAGGTATAAAAACGTCTGATGAAGCTCTTTCTATACCATCCTCAGAAGCTGATACTGATACGGCGAACTCCGTTTCGAAATCAGAATAAAAGTCAAGCGTCATATAAGTCCCGCTCTCCGCATTCAGAGACTCGTCGTAAAAACCGGCGTGAACGGGAAGATCCGAAAAATATACTGAATAAAAATCGTCGGTTTCTCTGACCTCCTTTACAGCGACAAAAGTATGATCATTAAGAAAAGAGTCAAGACTGACCTCAATAGAAGTTTCATCGTGAAGGACGTTATAAAATCTTGCGGAAACTCCTTTTTTCACAAGGTCGGAAACGAGAGACCTTGCTGTTCCGACAAAATCGTATTCCGAGAGGTCTCCTTTTCTGACGTTGATTATTCTTGATGAGGAAAACGCTTTTCCGTTTCCTCCGAAATTGGCAATTTCACGTTCATCCGAAAGATCGGGCGAAGAATAGAAAAATGAAGAAACTTCGGAAAAATCATCAAATGAAGGGACTTCTTTCTTTACGGCTTCAACCGTGGTAACGGAATTATCCGAGGATGCAGCTGTTCCGGAAAGAGACGGATCAGAGCTCTGCCATCCGCTTTGACACGAAGAAAGAACAAGCAAAAGAAAGATAATTATCAAAAACGTTTTCTTCAAGATTTCACCTCCTTCAGGTATAATTTTAACATAGCCGCAAGGCAAATTCAATAGAAAAATCAAACGGTATTGAAAAATAAAAACTTTGTGGTAAAATACATAAGGAGGTTTAATATGAATGCATTCGAAATAGGTATACTTGAGTATATACTTAATCATTTTCACAACGGTTTTCTCGATAAAGTTGTACCGATTCTGACCAAGCTCGGAGACGGAGGAATATTCTGGATTGCTGTTGCGATAATTCTTCTCCTGTTCAAAAAGACCCGTCCTGTCGGACTTGCAGTAACGATCGCTCTCGTTATTGACGTTCTTCTTTGCAACGTTATGCTGAAGCCGATTATTGCAAGAACAAGGCCTTATGACGTGGTAAACGGAGGTTCTAAACTTCTTCTGGACTCGCTGCTTATAAAAGCGCCTACAGATTTTTCTTTTCCGTCTGGTCACACAACCGTTTCGTTCGCACCGGTAGGGGCGATGGTATTCAAGAAATCAAAGCTGTGGATACCGTCTCTTATAATAGCGACTCTGCTCGGTTTATCGAGACTTTATCTTACCGTTCATTATCCGACTGACGTGATCGTCGGGGCAATTCTCGGATTCGGATTCGGAATTGCGGGTTATTTCATTGCGAAATGGCTTGAAAAGAAAATTCCGGAGAAAGTAATGAACTTCTCTTTTGTAAAAAGCAAGAAAGAGAAAAACGAAGAGACCGAATAAAAAATAATACCGGCTGTTTCATGCCGGTATTATTTATTTTTTATTTCCTGAAAATCCAAACCTTCTCCGTTCCGGTCGGGAATGCCAAGCTCATCATCTTTATGCTGCCATTTATCCGGAAGATCAGGCGATCTGACCGGAGGTTCGCTTGCGACCGCGACCGCAATCTGTGTCAGTTCTCTTGCGGAACGGTTCTTTTTTCTTTTTATATTCGATTTGATCAGCAGAATGATTATTATTATCAGCAGAATAAGGAAAACGACGATTGCGGCTATGACTCTTACTCTGGTGGACTTGTAAGCTCTAACAGCGAGATTTTTCCAGTAATCGAGCGTCCACGCGGAAGGAGTATCTTCAGGTGCTGTCTCCGGTATCGCGTCACCTGTCTGCGTGATAACTTTTCCGCAGATAAGACATACTGACTCCCATTTTGCGCCGGAGATTACCGAAGCCTTTCTGACGCATACCCATTCTGAATACTGATGTCCTAAAGGCGGAAGCGTCTCGGTAACCGTTGCGCCGCAGCCGTCTTTACAGATCCCTACTCTTTCTCCGCTTTCCTCACAGGTCGGTTCTTTCGTAACCGTATAGTCGTAATCGTAAGGAAGTTTTTCTGTAAATCCCTCGCGTTTTGAAATTCCGCAGTTTTTACACGTAAAAAGCGTCCATCCTCCCGAGTCATGCGTCGGCGGAATAATTGTTGCCTCCCATTTATGATCAATCATCGGGAGATAAGTTATCTTTATAAGGCCGCAATACTGACAAGTCTCCTGCCTGAATCCGGTTTCGGAGCAGGTAGCCATCTTTGAAAACGTTTCCACCATTTTATGGTCCGTTTTGTCGGTCTGAGTTCCGGGAACAATAAATTCTTCACCGCAGACGGTGCAGATGCTTACGGTGTGCCCTCCGTGCTGGCAGGTGGGTTCGATCACAATCTCTTCACCGTAATTATGCCCTTTGGCTTCTCCGTATTTTTCGGTAACTTCTTCACCGCAGACAGTGCAGACTATTACTCTTTTTCCGTCTTCGGTACAGGTCGCTTCAACGACGCTTTTGGTTTTCCATTTATGATCCAGCTTTTCAACGTAATCCGAAATATATTTCACACTGCATTCGGTGCAGTGATATTCGGTGTATCCTTCGGAGCTGCAGGTCGGTTTCACAACGGTTTTAACGTAATTATGTATACAGTCAAGCTTGACTCCTCCGGAAACAGCAGTATAATCAAGGGCTTTGCCGTTTTCATCAAGAACACCGTGCTCTGCAGCTGCTATTTCAATTTTGTAAGAACCAAGACCAGCTTCTGAAGAAAGACGGAAATTTAAAGTCAGGTAAACGCCGTTTCGCTTCATCGCTTCGCTGCCGGAAGAAATCGTGAACCGTCTTCCGGAGGTTTCGCAGACTACGTTTTCATCACCTGTAAGAAAATCTGCGAATTCAATGCTCTCCAGGGTCATTTTCGACGAATCGAATTTTGCGGAGAAATCCATCACCGTTATTCCCGGATTATTGGCAACAGATACTGAGACAGAGAATTTTCCACCGGGGACGGCAGTAATATTTTCTTCAACCGTCAGAGTCAACGGAGCTTTTGCGGCGTACAAAGCAGGAAATGCAAACAGTGCCAGAATCATTAACGCTAAAGCAAAAACGATCATCTTCTTCATATCCGCACCTCCGTTCATTACAATAATCTTTATCTGTTTAATTATAATCGTTTATAACTGCTTTTTCAATATAAAAACCAAAGTAAAAAATAATTTACAATTTAAAAATAATAATGACATAAATAAATATAATTTGATTTGTTCATAACATATTAATAAATGTGATATATTATATAAGATAATCGATAATCCTGAAAGGAAACACAAATGTCAAATAAAAAAACCTCGATAGGAGGTCAGGCCCTTCTTGAGGGAATAATGATGCGCGGACCGGAAAAAACCGCTATGACGGTAAGGAACGCAAAAAACGAAATGATAACGGAGGAATGGGAAACCGATACAAACGTTCCTAAATTCTGGAAAATACCCGTCTTCCGCGGAATGTACAATATGGTCAAATCTCTGACCACCGGTTATAAATGTCTTATGAGATCGGCAGATATTGCTATTTCCGATATTACTTCAGAGGAAGATGAAAAAGCCGAAGCAACAAAAGACGAGGCAACAGCAGCGGATGAAACTCCTGCAAACGAAGAAAACGTTACGGAAGTATCTGAAAGCGTTTCAGCAGGCGACGAACCTGTAATAGAAGAAAAGGCCGAAAGCGATAATACAGACTCCGTGCCTGTAAAAGAAAATAAGACGGACAAAAACAAGAATTCACCTATTCTGACCGTGACAATGATATTCAGCGTTATTTTTGCGGTAATACTTATGGTAGGGCTTTTTATTCTCCTGCCTACTTTTCTCGGCAAGCTTATATTCGGAGATGCAAACGACGGGGCGGCCGCTCTCGGACGTTCGATATTCGAAGGCGTGTTCAAAATCGCTCTTCTGATTCTTTATATGTGGGCGATTTCTTTTATGAAGGATATCAGAAGAACGTTTATGTATCACGGCGCAGAGCACAAAACGATATTCTGCTATGAAAACGGTCTCGATCTTACGGTAGAAAACGTCAGACCTCAGAGAAGATTTCATCCGAGATGCGGAACTTCGTTCCTTATCCTGATGCTTCTGGTAAGTATAATAATCGGATTCTTTATCCGTGTGACCAATCCTTTCCTTAGGACCGCTATCAAAATTCTTTTGATTCCGCTGACAGTCGGCATAGGATACGAGCTTATAAAACTTGCCGGAAGACACGATAACTGGTTCACAAAGATCATATCCGCTCCGGGACTTCTTCTTCAAAGACTCACGGTGTTCGAGCCTGATGATTCGATGATCGAATGCGCAATCGAATCAATGAAAAGAGTTATCCCGAAAGATAAAGAAAAAGACAACTGGTAAAAAGAAAAAAGCGGCATTAAGCCGCGTTTTTCCGAAAAAGGCGGCATTAAGCCGCATTTTTCTTCAGTGATACTATCAGAAACGACCTTCGAGATCGTTAAAGATATCGTTTAACAGTTTTTCGGGATCACCGTTATTGCTGAATTCGTTGTAATACTTTGCCCAGTCCTCACTGCCGTAGAAGCCGATCATAGCAATTACCGATATAATGCCTCCTATAATTCCCAGGATGCCGAGTACGATGCCGGCTATTGCCATACCGCTCAATTTTCCGCCGGAACTGTTTCTGCTGACTACTGCAAGAATAATTGCGATTATTCCCATAATAATGTTAACGCCTACGCAACAGCAGCAGCAAACAATGGAAAGGATACCTAAAACAAGCGATCCTATTGCAAGTCCGTTCGTCTTAGGAGGAACAGGCGGAGGAGGAGTCTGAGGCTGATAACCTCCGGGCATATAAATCTGGTCGGCGGGCTGCTGATTCCCGCTGCCTTCGAAAAAGTTATTATTTCTGTTGTCAGGATTCTGATTCATAATTCTACTTTCCAATTCATTTTATTTGCTTTATAATAACACAAAAATCTCATTTTTACAATAATCAAACAAAAAAATGTCAGAAAACAAAAAGATTTATCTTAAAAAAATACTGATTTTTAACGCTGTACTGATCGCGTCTGTGGCGGTAACGTGGATAGTTTTATCTCTGATGTCGCGCAGCGGGCTTTTCTTCTGCATTTTCAAGGTGACTACCGGGCTTTACTGCCCCGGATGCGGAGGAACAAGAGCAGTCGGAGAACTGCTGTCTTTCCATCCTCTGAATTCTTTTAAAATAAACCCGATACCGATAATACTGATTATTTATATATCTTATTACGAGGTTTCATGGATTCAGGCGCTATTTGCCGGAAAGACCGTTTTTATCGAGACAAAGTCGTACAGAATTATCAGTTCCGTCCTTTCAATCCTGCTGGCGGTCTTCATTATTTTGTTTTTTATAATAAGAAATTTTCTGCTTGTAAAATATCATATAGATCCAATCGGCGATTTCTATCCGCCGGTCTGAGGAGAAATAAATGAAAAAAAGCAATCTGACTATGATACTGATGTATATCAGTTACCTGATCTTCCTTCCCCTGCCGTTTTTCGTAAACGGACTCGGAAACAAAAACGCAGTCGCTATCGTTATCGGAAGCGCAATTTCAGTAATCGTACCGTCGTTTATTCTGTTTATTCTTCCGGAAAAGGTAGCGGAAAAGCGAAGTGAGCTTCTCAAAATAAAAATAACGATAATCGCCTACTTTTATTACTTCGTTCAGCTGACCGTTTCGGTATTATTTACCATAGTGTATTATTCGGGGATTTCGTCTCCTGCACCGATAATCGTTATAGACGCAATACTTTTCGTTCTTACCGCACTGTCCATGGTACTGAAAGCTCCGAAAGAAAACGACAATCTTCCGAAAATGATTGAGAACAACTACGGAAAGGACGAACTCAAGCCGTACGTCAACTATCTCAGGGGACTGGCGAAAAAATCAAAAAGTCCCGCGCTTTCCGAGTCTCTTTTAAAACTCGCAGACTGTTATGAAATCATCGATCCTTCCCTTTCCCAGGGAATCGATATTCTTGAAACCGAAACCGGGGCGAAATGCGTTGCGATTGAAGCAGCAATATCAGCTGACGACGGGGTGAAACAGGCACTGCTTACAAAAGACGTAAACGAGCTTCTGCGAAAGGCAGAATTGAAATTCGAAACGTTTGATTTCGTTAAAGAAGGCGAACCCTTTGACGTACCGAGAAACGATATCGCAGAATCTCATATCGATAAAATTCTTGACCAGTTTGACATAGAATATGAAGAAGACATCGTAAGTATCGGAAAGAATCCTGAAAACGATATAAGATTCATTATTGCAAAGAAACTCGCCGACAACGAGTACAGAGCAATATTGGAAGATTACGGAAACAAAATAAACGAGAAGATAACAGAAGGAGAACAAAAAAAGGCTGAAAACGTTAAGAAAACGGAATCTTTGCTCTCAAGAATGAACGTTATCGGAATTGCAGTCACAACGGTAATTATCGCACTTATTTACGCTCTTTGGGCATTTATTATTGCTCCGGGAGGTTATTCCTACAAAACGTTAAAGGATGAAAGCGGAAATCAATATACAGTCGTTACAAATTATAATACGATTTACGGCAACGACGTGAAGATACCTTCTGCAATTCACGGCAAAAAAGTCAAAGTAATAGCGACAAATGCTTTCAGCTTTAAAAACAGCATCAATTCAATTATGATTCCGGAAGGTGTCGAAATAATTGAAAACGAGGCAATGAAAAATATTTACAATCTTAAATTCGTCTATCTTCCGAAGTCCCTCAAACAGGTCGGATATTTTGCAATCCACAAGAACGAAACTGAAGCGAACTACAGATTAAAAGTATACTACGCCGGAAGCGAAGAAGAATACAAAGATATCGATATTAACAGAAACGGAAACGCTTCACTGATCGGAGGAACGAATCCCGCAGACGTCACTTACGATTACAAGTACAGATAAAAAAGCAAAAACAATCCGGACTCCAGGCGAGTCCGGATTTAATTATTGCAAGGATTTACTGATAAATAGGATACGTGGAGCAGATATCTTCAACGACCGATGCAACGCGCAGTCTGTTATACTCGTAATCATCTATAATGTCTGCGATAAGATCTGCAATCATAACGGATTCCTTTATTCCCAAACCTCTTGTGGTAATGGCGGGAGTTCCAACTCTGAGTCCGCTCGTTACAAACGGGCTGAGAGGTTCATTCGGAATCGTATTCTTGTTTGCGGTAATATGGACGCTGTCGAGTTTTGCCTCAAGTTCTTTACCCGTCACGTTGTGACCGGTAAGTTTAAGGTTCATAAGGTGATTGTCCGTTCCGCCGGAAACGAGATCTATTCCCCTTTCGAGAAGTCTTTCGCTCATCGCTTTGGCGTTCTCAACGATCCTGTGTCCGTACGCTTTAAAATCGTCTGTAAGAGCTTCGCCGAGAGCTACGGCCTTTGCCGCTATGACGTGCATAAGAGGACCGCCCTGCGTTCCGGGGAAAATCGCCTTGTCGATTGCTTTAGCGAGTTCCTCTTTGCAGAGGATCATTCCTCCGCGAGGACCTCTGAGCGTCTTATGGGTCGTCGTCGTTACTACGTCGGCGTAAGGAACCGGAGACGGATGAACTCCTGCAGCAACAAGACCCGCAATATGAGCCATATCTACCATAAGATACGCGCCTACTTCGTCAGCAATCTCTCTGAACTTTGCAAAATCAATTATTCTTGAATAAGCAGAAGCGCCTGCAACGATAAGCTTCGGTCTGCATTCAAGCGCTATCCTTCTGACTTCGTCGTAATCGATCAGTTCGGTTTCAGGATTAAGTCCGTACGGAACGACCTTGAAATATTTACCTGAAATGTTTACGGGAGAACCGTGTGAAAGGTGTCCGCCTTCAGACAGACTCATACCCATAACGGTGTCGCCAGGATTAAGAAGCGCGAAGAAAACGGCGAGATTCGCAGAAGCGCCGCTGTGAGGCTGAACGTTTGCATGATCAGCGCCGAACAGAGCTTTTGCGCGGTTTCTTGCAATTTCCTCGACAACGTCAACGCACTGACACCCTCCGTAATAACGTTTGGAGGGATAACCTTCCGCGTATTTATTTGTGAGTATTCCACCGGCTGCGAGAAGAACGGCCTTTGAAACGATATTCTCGCTCGCAATCAGTTCGATATTATGTCTCTGGCGCTCAAGTTCGGAATAACAAGCGGATGCCACTTCGCTGTCGTAATTTTTCAATTCCTCAAAAAAATTCATTTTTTCCCCTTTTCCTTTTCCATAATTTATAATTCACTGAACTCTGGAGGCCAGTTTATTAACGTTAAGTCTGTAAAATTCCTCAAATTTACCTTCGTCGAGGGCATCGCGTATTTTTTTCATCAAATCATTATAAAAATACAGATTGTGCATTACGCAAAGTCTCATTCCGAGAATTTCTTCCGCCTTCAGAAGATGACGGATATACGCTCTGCTGTAGCGTTTGCATACAGGGCATCCGCAGGATTTTGAAATCGGAGACGGATCGTCTCTGAAGCAGTTGTTAAGTATGGTGATTTTTCCTTCCCAGGTGAAAAGATTGCCGTGACGGGCATTTCTGGAAGGCATAACGCAATCAAAGAAATCTATACCCCTGTAAACTCCTTCAACTATATTCTGAGGAGTTCCGACTCCCATAAGATAACGAGGCTTATCCTGAGGCATATACGGTTCCACTGCCTCAATTATTCTGTACATTTCTTCTGTTTCTTCTCCGACGGCGAGGCCGCCAATCGCGTATCCCGCGCAATCAATCTGAGAGATCTGCTCCATATGACGTATCCTGAGATCTTCATATGTGGAACCCTGATTAATGCCGAAAAGAAGCTGATTTTTATTAATCGTTTCAGGCAGTGAATTCAATCTGTCCATTTCAGCTCTGCAGCGCTGAAGCCAGCGGAACGTCCTGTCGCAGGAAGCTTTTACGTATTTATACTCGGCGGGATTTTCAACGCATTCGTCAAAAGCCATCGCAATTGTAGAAGCAAGATTCGACTGGATCTGCATCGACTGCTCGGGACCCATAAAAATTTTCGCACCGTCGATATGAGAGTTGAAAAAAACCCCTTCTTCTTTTATTTTTCTCAATTTTGCAAGAGAGAAAACCTGAAATCCTCCGGAATCGGTCAGAATCGGGCGGTCCCAGTTCATAAATTTATGAAGACCGCCGAGATCGTGGATAAGCCGGTCTCCGGGGCGAACGTGGAGATGATAGGTGTTGGAAAGTTCAATCTGACATCCGAGTTCTTTAAGATCAAACGCAGATACTCCTCCTCTGATTGCGCCGGACGTTCCGACGTTCATAAAAACGGGAGTTTCAATAATCCCGTGGACGGTTTCCATTCTGCCCCTGCGGGCATTGCCTTCCTTTTTAATTAAAGTAAACATAATAACTCCGGCGCAAAACACGCGCTTTATAAATTCGGGATACGCGAAAAGCAGTCGCGCCCCGTCAGATTCATATCCTTTTGAAAAGGTGTTCTATTTCGTTTTTTGTGATTTCAATTGCGACTGGTCTGCCGTGAGGACAGCAAATAATCGTTGGATTTTCCATCAGAGTACGGATTATCCACTCCATATTTTCATCAGAGTCCTGCCTTCCTCCTTTTACGGCCGCCTTACATGAACTTTGATACAAGGCTTCTTCAAAGAAAGCGTCTTTTGCGGATTCAACACTTGCAGTACCGTTTGCAAGTCCTCCGAGAAGGAACTCCATCATAGCCTGTGCTCTCTCTGCATCAAGCTGAGTCGGTATCATCGTCAATTCTATATAAGAATTACCGAACGTGTAATCAAAACCGACCTTTTTTATATTTTCAGAATATCTTTCGGCAGCGTCATATTCCTCCGGGGTCAGTAAAACTTTTATCGGAAGAAGCAGCGCCTGGGAATTGATGCCCTGAGCGCGCATATTCTCCTTCATTTTTTCAAAAATGATCCTTTCGTGGGCGGCATGCTTGTCAACCACCAGAACCTTATTGTCAACCTCGGCAAATATATAGCAGTTAAAAGCAGTCCCGAGAATGCGAAAAGTTGAAGGCTCGTAAAGCTCTTCTACAGGAGAAAAAACGTTTCCGGCTTTAATATTCCGAGCCAAATTATCCGAATTATCCGAAGACGATTCAAAAGAACCGGAAAACGGCGTAATACTATCCGAACCGATATTCAGAAGTGAGTTAAGATCCGGAGGAGCGACCTTTTTTTCAGGTTCTGCCGCCGGAATGCCGACGGAGGCTGACGGTTCAAAATCAGGCAAATTCGAAAGATATGATTCAGCGTTAACAAGAT
>JAEEGL012049550.1_pt1 | contig 22932 bp, 44 predicted proteins | sample 9134231 | NCBI WGS metagenome assembly JAEEGL01 (sample SAMN16246548, study PRJNA631951) | gut metagenome | biome: gut microbiome; feature: rumen; material: fiber-attached | host: Bos | place: Iran: Karaj | collected 2018-10 | reverse complement strand
GGGGCTCTTCTTGTTAAAAAGTCATTAGTAAAATGTTCCCACGCACCATTTCTGATTGTTTCACTTTCTGCATCTGCTCTACTTGCACAATAATCGTCTAGCAATCCTAAGTGATAGCCTTTTCCTGTAATACCAGAACTCAAACCACTTGCAACACAACTACCAATATGCCCTTCAATTCCCCATTGCTGAACACCGCCATTTTCATAGGCAACTGTTATATCTGGGTACAGTTCCTTATACTCTCTTGAACTTCTGACAATGTTTCTTGCAAATCGTGAAAAACCTTCTGCTAAACTTGCTGCATAAGTAACAAGCATAACTTCACTATCTGGAAACCTGCCTAAAAAATGTGGTGGCAAGTATCTTGAAAGACAGTCTGATTTTCCGTGTCTGAATGGCATTTTAACAACTAAAAATGTTGATTTTCCATTCTCAAAATCTTCAAACGCCTTATCAAGCAAATAACACAATTCTCTTGTATGAACACCAACTAAAAACTTTTCTGATGTTTTTTGCCAGCAATATTTTATAAAGTTTTCGTGTTTTCTTCTTGCAAGTATTTTTTTGATTTCCTGATGTTCTGCTGCAATTTTATCTAAATCAATGTCATTCATTTTTCGGCTCTTCTGTTTCACTTTCAATTTCAGAATAAAGTTTATCTAATTCTTCAAGTACATCTGTATTAACTCTATTCAGCTTTTCTGAACGATTACCACCTGTATTTGTCTGAACTACATTATTTACAACAATCGGCTCTGGGTTATCTTTCCATCCTAACTGTTTCAATCCAAATACGCATCCTGTATTATTTGTTCCTGCATATAGAGCCTTTTCAAGAATTATCTCTTTTTTGGTTAAAAGTCGCCTTATAGACTGAGATAAGACTGGGTTATCCCTTTGTATCTGCATAACATAGTCATAATTCCAGTCATTCTCAAAACAACATTCTTTCAAAATCGGTAAATCAGTTTCATCAGTATATTTTTTAATCTGCTTTACCATATAAGGTATTTTATATTTCGGTTTTTTTGGTCTGCCTGTAACTGCCCTAATTATCCCCCTTAACTGCGTTTTGTATATTTGTAAAATATTCTGCTAATTCATAAAACACTTCTTTTGATAATTCAACATTTTTTCTGTCTATCTTTAATGTATATTTTTCATCCTTTGCAGCAACTCTAGTATCAAACTTACCTGCTCCAGAAGAAAACGATAAAAGAACATAATAGGATTTACTGTTATATGCTAAATAAAAATCTAATTTATTTTCAGTAATAAAATGAATATCAATGCTTTTAATATATTCGATAAAGTTAATAAAGTTCTGCAATTCGTCTGTATCTATAATGCCTTTATATATGGCATTATCAGAATTAAGTAAAATAATGATTTTGTTATTTTCCGTAAATACCTTGCAAGCTATAAAATTTTCATCATCAATAAAGAATGGCTCTGAATAATTTGCATTATTCTTATCCTGTGCATAAAGAGAAAATGTGAATAAAAGTGTTAATAAAACAATAAATCTTTTCATACAAACCTCGCATAATTCTATCTAATATTGATTAAATTATACACAAATTTGCATAAAATATAAACTTTTTTTGATAATTTACGCTAAAAAGTGGTTAAAAAGTGCAATAAATTGAGTGTTTTTTATTCCATATTTTCTTCTGCAAGCTGATAAACCTGCTCTAAGAAGTCATTGCCATTTATGAATCTACCGTCATCAAGAGTGAAACCTAAGTTATCAATTAAAGTCTGTTTCTCTCCTGCATTTTTGAACACAAGGACTATGTAATTATTATTAGTTTCGTTCTCTCTGCTCTGGTGCATTTCCTTTAATGCTGATGTTGTTTCAATGACCTGTTCTGCAATCTTGGTATATTCTTCATCAGTCATTTCTGTATCTGCAAAAAGCGATATTTGGTTTTTCTTTGAAAATCCTGTCATTTCCGAAAAGTCTACTTCCTTCATCATTGACTTTAATTTTTCTTCGTCAAAGAAACCCATAGCCGACTGGTTGTTAAAAAATATGTTCTGTGCTTTTTCGTCTTTTTCTGATAAGTCTACTTTTGTACCCCATATATCATAATCTGTTGTTTCGTCATCTTTCTTGTAGCCATTCTTTTTATCCATAATGGTTACTCTCTGATGACCTGAAACAAGGTTGCCAGTCTTTACATTCCATACGATACCGCCCATAAGTCCTAAAGTATCGAGATTTTTTTCGAGTTTTGCCCTTGCTTCTGGTGTAATCTTTCGCGGATTGTATCCAGCGAAGTTTATCTGTGACCTTTTGATTTTTACAGGTTCATTCTGCTTTACCATAATTAAACAATCCTCATAGTTTTCTTTATGTCGAAATACTTGTATTTGTATATTATTGCCCTTACAAACGGGAATACTCTCTCTATTTTTTCAAAGTCATCAGGGTAATTTTCGTATATAAAAAGTATGTTTGTATCTTCTATGCCGACACCACGACAACCTTTTTTCGTTAAGGAAGGAATGGCAATACCTCTTATTTTCATAAATGCAAGTACATCTTGTAATGTCCAGTCTTTCATTGGATAAAGACAAATTCCCTTGTTTCCGTTAATCATACGCGTCATCATCATACCGTCTGATTTTTTTACTCCTGCAACTATTGTTCCTTTGTGCTGCTTAGATATTGCCTTGAAAAGCTGCATACGACTTATATTTGGAAACTGTTTTTTTGCTTCGGGAGAATACCAAGTATAAATAGAATTACGCATACACGCTATAAAATGTTCGGAAGGTACTTTAATGATTGAATCTTCGGGGATATTAAATCTAATAATAGGATAGGCTAATAAATCATTTTCAATTCGTAAATCGGGAAGAAACTCCATATGAAAGTATTTAACATTCGTTATGCCTGCCATTTTGATTAGTTCGCATAAACAAAGAGAATCCTTACCTCCCGATAAACCTACAAGCAAACGAGAGATAATTGACTTCTGTTTAAGCTGCTTTATACTCTCGTTTACTTTTTGCTCTAGGTCGCAAAATTCACCTTGCATTGATTAACCCGAACCTTTACTACCACCACTGGCTTTGGTACTTCTAGTTGTTTTAGGATACAGATTACCTGAATATGGCGACCTTGTAAAGTTAGCTGATCTTCTTGCCTCAGCACTAAAATACTGCCCCAATAATCGTGGACTTACACCACTTGCCACAGCATTTCTTATTGTGTTTACAGTTCGAGTAGTTGCATTTCGCTCCTCTCTTGCTGCTGCTTATATTCTGTTATTTTTATTTTAAAATAACCTCTCTAATGTATGCACTAATTGAGATATTAAATTTTTTTGCATTTTCTTTAATTATATTTTTTTCTTTTTTTGTACAGCGTATGAAAGATAAATTTTTTTTGGAATAATTATCATTTACTGATTCATTATTCCTTATATTATTTTTTTCTATCCATTTTTCGCGTTTCTCAAGCCATTCACTCTCGGAAATTCCCAGAATATCCAAAATTACCCAGTCGATTTTTTTCGGGATTGATTTTCTCGGTCTACCGCCCTTGTATTCCAGTCCCTTAATAAACTGTTCGGTATCGCAGTTTTCAATGTTTACAGTTTCGATTTTTTTAATTAAATAGCGTGAAATGACCATATTTTCTGCTTTTGCGTCATTTTTAAGTTTTTGAAACAGCTCATCAGGTATCGTAACACCTAATTTAGTCCATTCGTCATCAAGTTCCATTTTCTCCCCCTCGTAAAAAGCCTATTTTTTCTCGATATTATCAACAATAAACATCAGTTTATTTGTTTTTTCGCCTGCATTATTCATTTTTACCCAAGTTTCAAAATGACCGCTTACAAATACAGTATCGTATAAATGCACATCAGCTTTAACTAAATCGGCTTTTTTGTGTGCAGGCAATATACACGACAATTCAACTATACTTGATACATACTCGCTGTTAGTAGTCCCAGAAAGTTTTAATGAGTAACTTAAATTGCCCGATAATTCTTTGAGATAAAATACCTTACCCCAAAATTCCCAATAATTCTTCATTTCCATAACCACCCCTAATATAAAAATATTTGTTTTATTTGTCAAGTTTTTTTATTATATAATCTTGTACATCTATAACTTTTATTTTCGGAAAACCGTTAAACTGCTTATTCCAGATAAACCAATTACTAACAATCATTCCACATTCTACTTTACCGTCTTGCCTGTATTCTCTGTCATAAGCGACCATTCTATCAAAAGGCAAAACCCATTCCAAATGTTCCCATAATTTATTTATGTTTCGTGAGTGGCTGCCAAAATAATTGAGTTTACCTATACAGATAACTTCATCAGCTAAGGTTTTCGCTTTTTCAACAAATCTGTCAAAATCCTTAAATGGTGGATTCATTATGATTACATCATATTTTTCTTTTGGATAGTTTTCTGATAAAAAATCATCACCATAAATTAAATCAGTTCCGTAAACATTCTTATATTCCTGCTTCTGCAATTCCTTAACAATCGCATATTTTCCGCAGCAACAGTCTAATATTTTTACATCTTTATTTTGTATTTTCAGATTCAGTTCATTATTTAATTTGAGAAGTTCCCATACCAAGCATTTTGGAGTTTCGTAAAAATCATTTTCAGGTCTTTTATCTACAGATTTTCTGTTTGCGTATGCCTTTCCTTTCAATTTGCTTTCTCCCTTTCGTAAATCTGTCTTATTCGTTCCTTTGTTACACCAAACACTTTGCCTATACTTTCATAAGTAAACTTATCAGCTAAGTACGCAATCATTGTATTTCTTTCTGCTTTTGCTCCTCTTTTCTTAAACTCCTGCTGCATTACAACTTCAATATTATATTTTTTGCATAGTCTATGTATATTCTGATAAGTATACGAAAACCTTTCTGCTAATTCTCTTTTCGTATGTGTTTTAGCATATTCTTTTATCTGCTCAATTTTAATTTTTTTTCCTAACCCTGTATAATTATGCTGTCTCATATACAAATACAAACTTTCTTTCCTGTAACCGAGTTTTTTTGCAATATCTGTAACATTAAAACCTAATTGCAGCATTGATTTAATCTGTTCGTCATAATCTTTTAACATTTACCACCTCTTAACCTGTCCTAATCTGTCAGCCCACTTTTCAGGAAAACGATTATAATACCAAAGTGTCCTTTGAAGTTCAGTCCATTTTTTATGCAACAATCTATCCCATAGATTATTGCAGACTGCACTCGTAAAACCGACTATCAGTAAATAAAGCCAGCCTAACATTCTCGACTGCTTCTGGTGTCCGTGTTCGTGATTCAGTGTGTTTACAATATATCTACCTTTGTTTTTTGGTGTGTAGTAATAATCATAATCAAGAATAATGTAATCACCTAAAGACACTCCGCAATTCAAAATATGCCTGCTGTAATACACTTTGATTTTTTCACCGTCATTCATTGTGTATACTTCATTGCATTTTGCAAACAATGAAAGAATAAATCCGAGAATATTCTGCGGTAACTGCCAGACAAACAATAATAATTTTTTCATTTTATTTTCTCCTTTTAATCAAATAATGTCGGTGTATTATTTAATCTGTAACCAATTCTTCTATATTCTTCATAAATCGGTTTCCAAATCATCTCACACTGCTTTCTTTCTGCAGGAAGATATATAGCCATTATATCTAACTGTTTTTGTAAATCTAATGAGTAAGGACAACCCTTGCACCCTGTTCTTTTGAAATTATAAGGCGGATAATAAAGCTCACATAATTCTATATTATTCTGCTTTATAAACTCATTAACAAAGTTATCATCGCAAGGAAATAATGGGTGAAATTTTTTAAGTTCTTTACAGTTATCATCAGCAAAAACTGCACAACCTTTAAGCGTTCCTCTTAGTCCACCTTCACCTTGTCGCATACCTGTAATAGTAATTGTTTTTCCGTTTTCTTTGCTCCACTTCTCCGCTATTTTCTTTTTAAGTTCAAAACAACACTTGTTTGATACTTTTATCTTGAAATCACTCGCAAACTGATATTTTAATCTTTCAGGACACTCAAATCTATTTCCCTTATTAAGATACCTATTCACTGTTTTTGTATTTCCGCTATTTTGAAAAATAGATAAATACAAACTGTGTTCTTTGCTCTTAAAAGGATACCCAACTTTATTAAGCATATTCTTTATATTCACCCCAGAATTAACAATAACAATTCTCTTGTCGTTTGCTGCAAGTTTCTTTACATAATCAAATACTGCTTTGTATTCAATTCCTGTATTAAAATACACTCTTGGAATCTGATTGTTTGGTAGTGCCATATCTATAAGATGATGAACCACCGTTGAATCTTTCCCACCACTAAATGAAATATACGCTTTCAACAGAAAGTCGTACTCATTCACGCTACCTTATATGAGATTTCCGTATAAGGATTTTCTACTTGCTAATAAGCCACGATTTCAAAATTACGCATCTATCACAACTCGCAGATGCAACCCGATTTATCGGGAATCAGCGTTTACCTCCATTACTTAATTTCATTATTCTTTCCCCCTTCCATTTTTTGTATAATTTCAGTCATAACCAGTAAATCAGATAGTTTAATTTTTAAGAACTTGCAAAGATTTAATATTTCAAAAAAACTAAATTTTCCGCTTTTCAGATTTATCTTGTTTTCAAAAACTGAAACGCTGCATACATATTCTGGTATTTGTTTGTATACAAATCCTTTTCCTTTCATATATATTTTTATCGCTTCATTCAGGCATTTATTGAATTCTAATTCTTTTTTCTTTCTCATTCTTCTTCTTCGTAATTGCTTATACAATCAGCACAAACCGTAAACTGATAGCCATTTTTTATTACCGTATAACAACCAACCTTGCCACAATCACAGCAAGGCTTAATTCCAAAATATGTCTTAATCTTCATTTATTCTGCTCCTTCTGTAATAATTCTCTTGCTTTTTTGGAAAGACATTTATATCCGATTTTACCCAATGTTGTTTCTTGCGTTTTACATAAATTTTTCAAAAACTGTTCGTTTGTTTCAATTCTTTTAACAAGTTCATTACAAGCAATAAATGGACTCTCCCATTTATTTATCAGCATTACTAATTTTGTTTCTGTACTTGCCACTTCCTCTTTAGAATGATAATCACTTATGATAGTTTCTAATATAGAATATGCTTTATTTGTTTCGTTGATAATTTCTTCAACTTCCATAAACAATTCTACTCCTTTGAACTCATTCTTAGTAACTACCATTCCAGAAAGCTCGCAATATCTTTCATACATTTTATTTTTCATTCTTTTATTCCCCCTTCAAGCCTTACAAGCTGCACAATGTCGCTTGCTACTTCATTACTCATTTCAAGCAATATCTGTTTGATTTCTTCCGTGTCTACTTCTTTGCTCCTGTTATGGCAAGCCAGACATTTTTTACTTAACAAATTGACTAGAACTTTGTACTTAGTCGCAATTTTTTCTATTTCTTGATTTATTTTTACTTTCATTATTCATTCTCCTTTAGTTCTGGAAGTATAATTTCTTTCCAAGCGTAAGGTACATCAATGTAATGATTGAAATAACCTGTCCACCATTGTCCATTTCAGTTCTATTCCCATAAACTTTATTTGCATATTCTTCTGCTTCTTTTTCAAACATTCTCTATCTCCTTCAAGAATCGTTCTGCTTGTTCATTAAGTTTCAAAACATTTATACAACGGTTTTCTTCTGGTACACCGCATACTGTAATATGACCACCCTTTACAATAATCATATAGTCTTTGATAATCTCTTTTGCGTTTTCTTTGCCTGCTTTAATTCCTGCAAGAAAGGCATTTATCATTTCTCTATTTGCTTCAATTGAATTGATATTATTGCAATCAGAACAGAAACCATTTTCACTGACCCATTCTTCTGCCTTCAGTATTTCGTCTTTCATTTTTCCACCTCACTTATGAATTGCTCTGCTTTGCGTAAAGTATTGTGAGCAAAATCCGATAAAGTTTCTGCTCCAGCCAGAACACTATCAAGTAACTTCTTTTGGTCTTTTATAATTCCTTTTGCTTTGGTGAGTTGTTCCATAGTTCTATTTTCAATTCCATTTGAAAGACTTATTATAGTTTTTGAACTCGCCACTAGATTATTATTCTTTTCTTTCAGTTCTGCATTTTCTTTTTCAAGTTCTGCGATACGCTTTTCCATATTATTTTTGGCTGTGTCAAAACCTCTCCAATAAGACCTATCTAAATCTTCCCAAGTATAACCGTTTTTTTTCATTTTTATATGGCTTCCTGTATTTGGTGGAATTATTTTTAGTGTCTTTTTTGTTTTTAATGGTTGATAACCTTCTTTAGTCATTTTCTTTTATCTCCTTAAAACTACCTCACCGTATTTTTCATCACTGAAAGAAACTATCTGTGCAAAATCAATTTCTTTAAAAATCTCCTATTCAAAGAACTCAACGATTTTGGCACGATCATCAAATTCTTTTCTCGTATAACTAATAGTTCCCTGTCCGTCTGTATATGCGTTCAATTCTTCATTCCAATCGTATATATAACCACTGAAATATGGCTCGTCACCTTCTGCATCTTCATTCAAGATTATGCCTATCCACCTTTCATTTTTAACTGTATAAGGCTTTTCGTCTAATTCAATTTTCTTATAAACTCTCCTCTTTTTTTATCTCTGCTTCTGCGTCAATTCCACTAATTTCTTTAAAAATATCATTATTCCAGTTAGGCAATGCAAGTAATTGTTTGTGTTCATCTTTAGATGCTTTATCCCAAGCACGCCTAAACGCTTCTTTATATTCTAATGTCTTTAAAAACCCTCCTGTAACTTCTATTTCTTTTTTATACTTTTCTTTTTCTTCTTTTGTTGCGGTATCGTGAGAAACCCATATTGTTAAATCAAAATACAAAAAAGTAGGAAAAATTAAATTATCTCTTTTTTTATCTGTTTCATAATTAAAAATTCTTACTGGGGCTTCGTTTGTATTAAAATAGCCCGAGTTACAATTGCCCGAGTTCCAATCGCCCGAGTTACAATTGCCCGAGTTACAATTGCCCGAGTTACAATCGCCCGAGTTACGATCGCCCGAGTTACAATTGCCCGAGTTACAATTGCCCGAGTTCCAATCGCCCGAGTTCCAATCGCCCGAGTTACGATTGCCCGAGTTACAATTGCCCGAGTTACGATTGCCCGAGTTCCAATCGCCCGAGTTACAATTGCCCGAGTTACGATTGCCCGAGTTCCAATCGCCCGAGTTACAATTGCCCGAGTTCCAATCGCCCGAGTTACAATTGCCCGAGTTACGATTGCCCGAGTTACAATCGCCCGAGTTACGATCGCCCGAGTTAATTAAATTATTTTTTTCTACACCTTTTATTTCTCTTAGAATAGTTAAACAATTTGTGCAATATTTATCACCGTTTTTTACATAATCTCCTGCAATCACTTCAAATATTCTGCTTTCTGATAATTTATAATTACTCTCTTTCTCTATTGCAAATAGTTCTCTACAGTAATGAAATCCTTTATCTGTACAACATTGTAATTCTTCTTTTGGTGTATTTTTTGTATATGTCTTTCCAACTTCGAATTTAAAACCTCTACAACATCCATTTTTATCTGTCGCCTTATATCCTATCATCTTCAATCCCCCTGTCTTAAAATCTAGGGAGCTTTTACACTCCCCAGAAAAAAAACCTAGCCTTTTATAAAATAGCAATAAATTTTGATTGCGTGTCTTTTCCACGCCGTCAATATTCCAGTTCATACGAACAAGGATTGTATTTATTCCGTTGACAACGGTTAATACCTTCTCTTAATCTTACTCATAAACTTCTCTTAATTTACTCGTAATCTTCTTCATACTCGTATACTGCACTCTCCCATTTATCAGAATTATACAACTCGCCTGCTATTGCTTCTTCAATTTCTTCTCTGCAGTCTTTATCATTGTTATATTTATCCATACAGTCAGTGTCAGTATCTTCATTGCGTAAAGATGTAACCTCTAACGATTCTATTTCCAGCTCGTCATCTTCTGGCTGCCCTGTTCCGTCTTTGAAGTACATAACACAAGGCTGATAATAATAGTTTGCCTTTGCATAAACTGTAGCCTCGTAACTTTCATTGTTGTACATAAAAACTACTGTTCCGTTAAATGTGTTTTCTCCTTTAGTAAATCTCTGCATATTCTCCCCCCTTTATTTTCTCTGGCTTTCGCCAACTAAAGATATATAAATCCCATTACCGTTAAATCTGTCTGTACTTGATTCACCAATCAGCTTTTCAAAATCTTCGTTTTTTTCGTTTCCTGTAAAAATCAATATCTTGCTTGATTCATTGTAAAACTCATTGATGATATAAGGTACAATTTCCTTTTCTATTCTTTCAATTCCTTTGCCGATTTCATCAATAACCAAAACTTTCTGTCTGCATAAATCTTTAAGCAACTGAATTCTTGTTTTGCTTGAATTAAAATCCCTGCAACTGTCATAAGTAATGCACAGTTCAAGACTTGTTATTAACAGACCGCCTAATTTTCTTATCATTCCAAGTGCAAGATGTGTCTTTCCCGTTCCCGATTTTCCGTTTATGTAAATCAAGTTCTTTTTGTTTTTATGATTTTCAACAGCTTCACAGAAACCCACAATCCATTTATAAGAATTTTGATTTTCTGCACTTACCTTGTATGTTGCTAAACTCTCGTTAATATATCTCGGTGGAGCAACCTTTCTATAGTTTTCTTCTAACTTTCTTTTCTTTTCTTCCTGCTGCCTTTCTTCTTCCAGTCTTTCAAGTTCAATGATTTTTTCTTCATCTTCAATTTTAATGCTTTCAAGAAAAGAAAAATTAAATCCTTTATCTTCTTTTTTTTCGTTTTCTTTTACTTCTTCCATAAATCCCCCATAAAACACCTAAAAAACACCTAGAAACCGACTGTTTCTAAATCACTCATACCCTGCATATATTCCTCATCAGTATACTGTCCTGACCAGTCTGTTTTTTCTTTTTTTACTGTTTTTTGTATAGAAGGTTTATCCTGTTCCTTACCAAGCCAAGAAGTAACAAATCTCTTTATGCCATATCGTGTCTTTCGCCTTTTAGGATTTCCAATACACCAACCACGCATTTTCCTTAATTCTGCAATTACATCAACATTCGGATATAGTTTTGTGAATTCGTCAATTTCAGATTGAGAAGGAGTCCATTCTGAATTGTCATTAAGAATTAAAGAAATAGTGCTGTCTTTCGGCTCTGAGCAACTTGTTTGCTTTGAGCAAGAATTTATCTCTTTCTTTAAATTTATCTCTAACTCTTTCTCTATCTCTAACTCTGGTGTACAACTTTGTAACATTTGTACACTTTTTGTACACTTCTTTTCTTCGGGTAACATCTGTGTAACATTGTTATCTTTTTGAGTAACATTGTTACTATCTGCAATTCGTTTTCTATACTTTGCAACTCTTTCAGCTTCTGTTGATGACTGACCTATTAAAGTCTGAATATCAGCCATAAACAAAACTTCATTATTTGTTTTTGTTACAAGTCCTAACTGCTCAAATAACTCTAAAGCAAGTTTCATTTTAGATACATCTACACGCAGGACTGTAGCAAGCATTTTTAAGTCATAAGGCAGCATATTCTTGAATGTTAAAGCACCTTCATTTTTGAGCGATAATAAGCACATTCTTAAATAAATATTCTGATAAATCATTCCTTCTGGAACACTCTCTAAAACAAGCATTTCTTCACTTGAAAAGAAATTGTCTTTTAGTTTCAAGTAAAAATACTTTTTGTTTTCACTCATTTTTTTATCCCACCCCATTAAAATTTATTTTCGTACATTACAGATTTACCCAGTGTTTTTGCCAAGTTCAATTCACACATAGCACCTTTACTTTCCACAAATCCGTCTAACATACAGATTGCATCTGCTTCATTTAACATAGCTAAGTCAATTCTCATATATTGACTGTATGATAATTCTGCTTTTATCCAAGTCGGATTCAAGACTGTATATCCTAAATCAGTTAATTTTTTTTCTGCTTTCGCAAACTTCTCTATGTAATTATCATCACCTGTTATTTTACCGCTTAAATATACAATCATTTCAAAATCCCTTTATCTCCTTAATTAAAATATCTGCAAGTGTATCTAATATCTTGCCTTTGCTTTTGCCAACATCTAAACTCGCATTACAGCCAAGTGAACAGACAAGCTCTCCGTTGAATGTACTGTCTATAAAAAAACTTCCATACAGTTTACGGTTTACTTCACTATTCGATATTCTATGGGCGTACTGCATCTGTCCTTCATACAACGGTTTCCCACATACAAAGCATACTCCCTTACTTCTGGCAAGTGCCTTTTCTCTCTGTTCAACCTGTTTATCTGTCATTACTCCCACCTACTTAAAATAAATGTAACTGACCTTTCAGTTCGTTTCTTGTATCATAGTCCCTTTCTATTCTTTCCTTTGCTATGTCAAAAAATGTCTTATCAATCTCAATTCCGATAAAATCCCTTTCTAACATCTTGCAGGCAATTCCAGTAGAACCACTACCCATAAAAGCATCTAAAACCACATCACCCTTATTTGTAGAGTTTTCAACTAATATTTTCATCAGTTCAACTGGCTTTTCAGTAGGGTGCAGCTTATTACCGATAATATTCGGTATCTCAAAACAATTCATAGTTCCTATATTGTTTATAGGTTTACTATACCCTTTTTTTAACAGCAAAATAAACTCACAGCACTGCATATAATATTGGCTTGGTGTTGCATTATTTTTCTTCCACACTAAAAGATTTTGAAATTTAAATCCGACCTTTTCAGCCTTCTGCTGCAATTCCTTCAAGTTCCTTGAGTTTATCATTATATAACAATGACTGTTTTCTTTTAGAACTCTATAAAACTCTGGCAACCATTGTTCAAACTTTATTTCGTTATATTCAAATATCTTGCCTTGTTTTACTGCTGTTATATAATCACTGTCATCTTGCTTTTCCCACTTTTTATCGCAGGAAGTTCTTTGTACCCCCCCCCCTCTTTTTTCTCAATATGCCTTTAGGTTCATTCGGGTTTGAACAGTTACCACCAGCTACTATGTGATAAGGACAATCAGTTACTATACAGTCGATTGAATTATCAGCCATATTCTGTAGTACATCTAAGCAATCATCATTGTAAAGTTCCATACATCAACCTATAAAATACTGCTTAATGTGTCTTGTTTCGCCATAGCGGTTTTTTACTGATTTCCAGATGTAAGATATATTTACACCCTTTTCTTTCAGTTCAAATATTCTTGCACTAAGTCTTGTTTCGCCTAAATCAAAGCAAGCCTGCATTGATGTAATTGAACCAAAATCCAGCATATAATCAAACACTCGCTTTTGTGTTGTGTTTAATTTAATTTCACTTACTTTATTTTTCTGTTTTTTCATTTGTAATCTTCCTTGAAAATATATCCGCTCTCTGCTGCAATCTGATATAACATTTCAATCAAAATGTTAAACTCTATTGTAGATGCTATTGCACTACTCTTAGCTCTCTCTTTCTTGCTTATAGGATTTATGACTGTAGGATACCCCCTTTCATTACAGGCACGGTCTTTTACGCCTTCGTGTACTTCTTCTTTAGTCATACCACCCATTGCAAGCCCAAATTCTGTACACATAGCCCAGTATTTTGCATTTTGTGTAAGGCTTCTAGGTTTTTTCGGTACATCTAAATTCAGTTCAATATATCCGTTATTCTGTTCTTTGCATTTTTTCATAAGTTCAATAAACAGATTTTTCTTTACTTTTGAAACTGAAAGAATAGCACCGTAAAAATCTTCATTCATTTTAATTATTTCTTTCATTTTCTAGCACTCATATTTATAATCTTTATACGCTTCAATCTTATTATCTACTTCACAATCAGATAATTTTACATCAGAATCAGGCACCCACCCTGCAAGCTCTTCAAACATTTCCTTAGTGTTAAGGATTTTTTGAATTTCTGCTTGGTCAGTAATTACAAGTTCCCTTTCGTCATCATCAATTAAGGTTAGTTCCTTACAAGAACAAATATCACATATAGTAATGTTATCAACATCAAAGGAATAATAATTACCCATTTCATTCTGGTCGTATTCAAAATCTATATCTGCTTCATAATCTACTGTGATTAAGGCATTGATTGTGTATTCCTTGCCATTGTAATTGATACGAATATCACCGTCATAATCAATTTCATAAGTTCCTAAAGTTGAATCTTTCATAATTCACCCTCCTTAGAAAATTGCAAGTTTTTTTCACTTTGAACTTGCAAACAAAGTAATGAACTTCCCTTACAGACTTTCAACGAACCTTTCTGCAAGTTCCATACATTAAACTTTTCTGCTTCGTGTAGGGTAGACAATTTGAAGTAGAAAAGCATTTTTTCCAAATTAGCCTGTTATCACTGCATAAATGCAATGCTAAAACCTAGAATTCAATCTCGCTGTCTGGCACATCAGATACCGTATAGGAAACTTCACCTGCATTGTTATTTTGATTATTACCCCTGTTACTGTTTCCTAATAACTGAATGTTATCTGCAAGAATTGTTACTTTACTGTGATTACTTCCGTCTTTTTCCCACCTGTCCTGTTTCAAACTTCCAACTACCGCTAGCTGCTGCCCTTTAACAAGATAAGGTTTAAGATTTTCAGCAATCTTTCCAAACAATGATACTTCAAAATAAGAAGTTTCATTGACCCATTCATTGTTTTGCTTTTTACTTCGATTAACAGCAATACTGATTTTTCCTATTGGTGTTCCACTCTGTAGATAAGTTAAATCAATATCCCTTACCAAACGACCAACTAACACAACACTGTTAATGTCCTGCATTTTTCTTCTTCTCCTTGAAGTGATGATTTGCTCTCACTTCATTCTGCTTAATTTTCTCTTTTACATACCTGTTAATATCAATTTCATACGCATTTGCACAAAGACAAACACACAGAATAATATCAGCAAGTTCATAACCTAAAGCATCAATTTTTCCTTTCGGGTGTTCAAATATCTTGTAAGCATTTTTTAATTCATTTTCAGCTTCTTTTGCTTCAATGACTTCTCCTGCACAATGTTTCAAATAATCACCATTCCACCTGTCCCATAGTTCCGATATTTGAAAACTTTTCTCACCTAAAGCATTAAAGTTTAACATTTTCTAAAACTCCAATTCCTTGCAAGTAAAAACAACTCCGATTCTGTTAATGAAGTTCTTAATCTGTAATAATTCACTTTCAGTTACTGTGAAGTTCAATAGATATTCTTTTTTAACTTCATCAAGACAATTCTCAATGGTTACTTCTTCGTCCAAGGCACTTGAAGCAAGACTCTTTAAATTTTCTGCAGTTTCAAATTCTTTAGTTTCTCTGTTTAATGCTTTATTTTGTTCTTTCCAATTTTCTTCGTGTTCTCTATCTTCTCTTTCAGCACTCTCAATTTCAGCTCTTTCCTGGTTTTCTTTCAATGTTTTGGCAAGCTCTAAAGCCTTTCCAATATCAAGGTTTTCAAGGTAGATAGATTTTACTGAATTTGCTATATCACCAAGTAGTTCTATGTTTTTTATATCTTCATAGATTTTTTTAATTATAGCATCCATTTCATTTGAAACTTCATACTCTTTACAGGTCTTGTTATACCATTTAGGGCTATATAGCTCATAAACTTTGTCATAGGAAACCAGAGAAAAGTTTTTACTGTTCCATATTTCGATACATTTCAGTCTTTTCTTAGACTTTTCTTCTTCTTCCTTAACCTTAACAATTTCCGATAACTTATCAGCTCCCTGTTTCATCAACTTTTCAGCAGCCATTAACTTATCTTCAATTTCAACATAAGGATTCAATGTCTTAATGTATTTTCTTGCCGACTGTACATCAGACAAACCCTTGTTAATTTCAACCCTTTTCTTTTTTGCTTCATCTGCATTACCTTCATACTTGCTAGGCTCATAATCTTTAAGTCGCTCTGTTATGTATGAACATAATTCATCAACATTGTTTTTAATCTCAATTAAAGGTGTTCCGATAGTCAAATCAAATCCATTGACTACCATTTTGTATTCTTCTGGATTTTCTTTCTTACTCATACTTTTATTCCTTTCTTAGATAAATAGGTGATAACCCTTGCAATCATTTCAGTTAATTCTTTCTCGGTTACATCTTTTTTATTCAATGTTTCTGTAGCCAGCTTGTAAGGTTGCCCCTGCAATTCAAATCTGTATTCCTGTACCATATTTTCTAACTGGATTGATAAGTCTTGAATTGCACTATCATCTGTTGCTTCAACTTCCGTTACTTCCTGTTTCTGTTCGGGCTTAATAATTTTTGTAGTTTTACTTGCTTGTTTCGGCTGCTTTTGTTCTGTTTCGTTTTGTACATCTTTTACTTCAACATCATTCTTAGAAACTTCAACTTCTTTAATTTCATCAACTCCCATTTCGTCATTGGTATAAGGCATACCGCCGAATTCATCAGGAAAGCAAAGTCTAAAGGCTTGTGCCATAGCAACTTTTTTTGTCATAAAAATAGGCATTTTTTTCCATACTGCATTTGGTTCGCCTGTTTTATTTCTTTGTACACATTCGGTATAATAAACTGTATGCCTAAAGGGGTGCGACCAGTCTTTTCGATTGATTGTTACAGTAGCTCTCAAATCTCCATTTTTTAGAGTTCCTTCTGCTGTAATTTCCCAACCATCTAATTTTCCAATTCTCTCTGCTCTTTTAATGTATACTTCATAACCAGTAACTATTGAACACTGTCTAAACTTCCCCTCTCCATAAACAGTACAATAGATTTCTCGCTTAAATGGATTCAATCCGTATTCTTTAGCCATATTAACAAACATTGCCTTTTCTTTCGGCAATAACTGTTTTGTTAATCCTGTAGTATCTAAATACTCCGTGATTGTTTCCATTTGTACCTGCTGAATAACATTGTTATTTGTTTTTACAAGTTCATTCATTTGTCTACCTCTTAATTATTCTATTATTTCAAACTGATAATCTGGATATAAATGCTTCATTAGTTTCCATTTCAATTTGAATAATGGATTTTTTCTCGTATAGCTTGATTTCGCATCTGCTATAACTTTTACACCGTCTTTTCGTTCATAAATAAAATCTGCAACATAGTAGGCTGCTCTTTCATTTTTTTGTTTTGGTACAATCTCAAACCTTACCTGTCTTTGCAGATTTGTTATTTCACCAGAAATTTCGCATATCCGAAATTTTTGATAAACTTCTGCTTCTTTCTTGCTGTCAAACTTCATTCCGTCTATGACAACTTTTTTATTAAAATATTTTGAATAATACCTAGTTTACCTCCTTGTCATTTATCTGTTCTAATTCAGATAACCTTACAAACTGTTTTGCACCGATATATTTAACATTCAGTACACCTTTAGCAATTTTTCTGTATATCAAAGGCAAACTCACATCTAAAATAGCACCTGCTTTTTTTACCGATACCCAGTCATAATTTCCTGTAACTGATTTTTCTAAGCTGCTTAATAAATCTGTAATTCTTTTTTTTGAATTCTCCATTTCTGACAATTCACTTTTAATTTCACTTACTAAACATTCTATAGGTTCATTCATAATGCAGCCCCCAGCACTTCAAGACTTAAATTTTCTCTTTTGGTTTTATATCCGATACTTGCATTTTTATAAAATTTTGCAAGTTCAAACTCATTGTTTTTTTGATACAAAACAGACATTTTCTCGCATAAATCAATTATTGTTTGAAACATACTCCCTATTGTCATTTAGTCCTCCCATTTTCCAAAAAAAAACCTAGATAGTGTCGGATTCTATCTAGGTTTAATGCCTTTACAAAAGTAAAGAATAAATCCGACACATATTCTTTACTCTTATCTATAATTAGTTTATAATAATAATTGTTATTAGTCAATAGTTATTTTTATTTTTTACTACTTTTTATTAGTTTTTCATATAAAAAAATACTTTGCCATTTCATTAAATATTTGTAATAATATATCCGATGATAAGGTAATAAGTTTATGAATGGGATAGATTTTGTTGAAAGAATAAATACTCTGTTAAGGCAAAAGAGAATATCTAAGGCAGAATTTTATAAAGACTTAAATTTACCAAACAATGCTACTACAGGCTGGGGCAAAAGAAACCAGATACCGAGTGCAGAAACAGTTTATAAGATTGCCAATTATTTTGATGTTTCTATGGAATACCTTATGGAAGGGCAGTTTTTAAAAAGTGAAAATAACAATGAGCTTCCGAAGGAAATTCTAAACCTTGCTTATGATATACTAAGCCTCCCACCTATGATACAGAAAATAATTTTTTCTATTGTTAATACCGTTAAGGAATCAGAACAGTAAATCAATACTATATTTTATATTCTGACATTTTTTTTCATAATCTGTTACTTCGTGAATTATAAAATCCATTGTTTCAATCTTTTCTTGATTTTTAATCATTGTTTTTAGTGCCTGAATAATAACAGGATTTGCAACAAACATTTCGTAAGTCAGTTCGTCATTTTCCACATCTTCAATAATGTTGTTTACTGCATCCCATTCATTGTCAGTAAGGTTTTCAAGCTGCAATGCGTTTCTCATTACATCAAATTTTTTCATAAAAATAGTTCTCCTTTATCTATCTTTTATTTTTATGAAAAAAAATTAGCAGAAAACCGCCAGTTAAATTAACTTTGATTTGATAAATATTTACTGTGATTATTACTTTGATTGAATTTAAGCAGATTAAACTTCGCTTTTCTCTATCTTTTCTACACCTTTAATTTCAGTAACATACTTTGATAACAGTTCAGAAGTAGTTTTGCACATATTCCTTTCCCTAGCATTTTTCAATTTGGCTGTTATCGTGGTTTGTGAAAATATATCTATCTCTTTCTGTAGTTTACCCATAAGCATTTCACGGAGTATCATTTTTTCATCTTCCGTCAAATTCAGTTTCTCTGGGGTTTTTACAGAAAATACATACTTTGTGCATAAATAAAATAAATATAACTGGAATGTATGGCAAACGCAAACACTAATAACTTCCTGATTGAGAAAGCAATAACAACATTTATCAGATACAAAACAAATGCCTTATTTTTTATGGTTGGATTTGCACCGATTGAGATTAACAGTAAAAGTATGCTTCCATAATTGTAGAAGGTATTAAAGTAAACAAGTATGCAGGCATAAAGTGTAAATCCATAAGACAAGCCTTTCCTTCCTAAAAAGAAAATCAGTATCGAAATTACAAAACAGTTTCCAGCCCTGATGTAACTCTGATACTGTGTTGTCGCATAAAAACTGTAGCAGATATGAAACACCAGTAATAAAAGATGTAAAATTAAAATCTTAATCAAAAAATCATCATTCTTTAATAATTTAATTCGCTGTCTTAAATAATTTAACATAGTCCCCACCTAAAATATGACTTTTTTTTAATATATTTTTTATACAGCTTTTATGCAACTTTTATGCAACTTTTATGCAACTTTTAATCAACTACAAAACCGATAAAATGTGATTGCAGATGTGATAGCAAATATATGAATTTCAGTCGTTTTTCTGTTATCAGATTTATACATATTGACTTAATTGTTTATATATTTTATACATTGTCAACTATTGTTTGCTTATTTTGTTTATTATTTAGTGTTCAAGTCCCTCCTTTCGCATTGCCTATCTTCTTATAATATAAAGAGTTAGCAACATTAAGAATAAATATGATAGCAGAATGATAGCAATTCTTTGTTTTTTGGAGTGTCGGATAAAGAAAAATGAGAATTACTGAACCTTATATCATTTTCCCAAGAAAATTAAAATCGGGTCGTGTTGTTTATTATTATCAGTTCAGAGATGAAGAAGGTAAAAGGTCTGCTGCATATTCTACTGGAACTGATAAACTATCACAGGCAAAGCGTATATGCCAAAAAATGTATAATCAGGGGCAATTTGTAAAGCATAATGGCTTAACTTTCAAGAGTTTTGCAAATGGCTTTTTTGATGATGATTCAGATTGGTGCAAATGGCGAAAAGTTAATGATTCAACCTTAGCAGCTTCAACAATTCATTCTTACAGACAGATTTTACAGAACAGAATTATGCCTTATTTTGAGAATATCGAACTAAAAAAAATCAATACTGATATTGTCAAAAAGTGGATTGTATGGCTTTCAGAAAAGGCATCTGCAAAATCCACAAACAATGCACAGTCGGTATTAAACATTATCCTAAAATCTGCAAAAGAAAAAAAACTGATTAAGGAACTGCCAACCGCAGGGCTGTCTTTCAGAAAAATCAAAAAGAAGGATAGACAGTTACTTTCACTTACAGAACTTAATCAAATATATCATTCTCCCCTTTGGTATTCTCAATCAGTTAAAAATGCTTTCCTGCTCTGCTGCTTAACTGGTATGCGTATCGGTGAAGTTACGGGGTTACAAACTGTTGATATTTCAGAAAACTATATAAATGTTCAGCACTCGCTTCACCCAGATTTTGGCTTAGGGCAGACTAAAACAAGAGTTTGTCGGTATGTCCCTATTCCTTCTGAATTGAACTTAAAATCCTTATGTGGTGAAGTATGGGCTTTTCCCAGAACTGACAAAAAAGAACCTGTAAATGAAAAAACAGTTTATTCCAATTTTACTAAAATCTGCGACTCCCTGAATATTGAACGAAAGGAAAGGGGCATTACAGTCCATTCTTTACGCAACTTCTTTATTTCATACGCTAGGGGCAATACACAAGGAACAGACATTGAAGCAAAAATAAAGGCTGTTGTCGGACACGCAGACGAAACACAAACTGACTGGTACACATACTGGACTCCCGATATGTTTATTGAAATCTATAAATTACAAAGTCAATTATATAAGGAAATTACAAAGGGGGCTTAAAATGCTTATAAACACAATTATAGATGCTACGGAAGATGAATTAGAAAGTGCTAAATTAAATGCAGTTGCTTTATCACAGGATAATATCAATCAAAAGTCATTGGTTAATCTTTTTTATTCTGAAAACCTAAACGAAGTAGAAAATGGCATTAAACTTCTCAATGAATATTCAGAGAAAAGCTGGTTATTGTCTGCACTACTTCTTTACACAATGGTTTACAATAAGGATTTATACAGACAGTCGGGTTTAGAATGGACTGAATACATCAGAAAATCAAGAGCAAGGCTTGGTATGGAAGCAAGAGATGTTTCGGAACAGTTATCAGCTGCAAGATTTTATATAAAACATCATAAGGCACTTATTAAATATAACTGGTCGCCAGTTGGCAGCAGAAGAAAACTGTCAACAGCAGAACTCGCTTTAAGGCTTTCAAACAATTTGGAACAGACTTTACAGCACCTTGCAGCAGATACTTGGCAAGACTTTAAGTTATGGTATTATTCTTTCAAAATCCAAAAAGCACTTCCAAAGGCAACCGAAAATAGACGCACCGATATTTCGTATTCAAAAAACAAATATAAAATAGGTGATATTGAAGCAGTTACTATCTCTAAAGATTTGTCAAAATCTGACAACGAAAGGCTTAATAAGTATCTTAAACAGATTTTTACAGCCTTAGAAAATGGCTATGAACCTGCAATCATTGAAGTATACGACACTAAAGAGGCTTCCGTACTCACTCGCCTTCGTGATAAATACAGACAAGGCAAGTAATCAGATTATAGGTTTCTGATTGATGTAATTAACTAAACTGTCTATGTCATTTGCAGTTATCTTGATACATTTTTCTTCTGGTGATAACAAAGGCACTTTTGGAATTTCAATCGGGTAGTAACTATCTTCTAAAATAGTTTTCATACAGTTGGCAAATTTATTGATGTTATACTCTCCATTGCTTTCTGTTATCATTGTTGCAACCATTGAATTATTCAAGAAGTCGTCTATCATATCGCTGTTATGCTTTATGCCAGTTTTCACCATAGACAGTATAAACTTCACCTGCTTATCTTCAATGTTTGGTATTAAGTCATTTTCCAAAAACTTATACAATCCGTCATTTATCTCTTTTTTTGTTACCATAAATCACCTCTCATTATTCCATAACTTTATTTTCAATCAGCTTGCTCAAGTCCTGAATTTTCTCTTCATACGCTTGTAAATGGTCACTATGCGTTCCATTTTGCTTTGCTCGTCTAATTAGTTGTCCTGCGTGTTTTAACTCGTCTTTTGCCATTTCTCGAAAGTTTGAGTCTTTTGTACTTTTATACATTTCAAAATACTTTTCTGCACCCTGTATTTCATCTTCTATGTCTAAGTCATTTTCTAAACTTTTGATACATAGCCACATCTGACCGATAAACAATGCACTCATAAACTCCCTTGAGTAAGGATTGTACTTTTCAAAATCAATCTTTTCTAAGCACTTTTCAAAGTCTTTTTTCAGTTCTGATTCACGCATAATGCCTTATCTCCTTTTTGCTAAGATTTGAAAATGTGCTGGGTCATCAAAATACTGTACACATAAAATAGTTCTGCTGCACAATGGCAATGGTCTAAAGTAGTTTCCGTTTGCTTTCATTACTGAACCTGTAACAGTTCCATTTGTAATTACAAGCTGTGTTCCGTCTGTTCCAGTAGGTACAACCGTAAACAAGCCTATTTCATAGATATTGCCTGCTTCAATTTCACTTGTGCTTGGCAGAGTTATTGTCGTTATTCCGTCTGCCACTTCTATTGATTCTGCCCTGTATCTTGTTGGATAACATCTCATTTTTTTTCACCTCTCTTTCACTATCAATAACTTTTAATATCCGTAATAAAAATTCATCAGAAAAATACATTTATTACTTTCCTAAAACAAGGGAGCGTTTACACTCCCTTGTTATTCACCCAGTTATTCGGTTTT
>JAEEGL010572341.1_pt1 | contig 22932 bp, 19 predicted proteins | sample 9134231 | NCBI WGS metagenome assembly JAEEGL01 (sample SAMN16246548, study PRJNA631951) | gut metagenome | biome: gut microbiome; feature: rumen; material: fiber-attached | host: Bos | place: Iran: Karaj | collected 2018-10 | reverse complement strand
CCGCTGCTTCGAGCTTATCCGCCACGACGTGACGGAACCGATTTTGCTGGAAGTGGACCGCATCTTCAATCTCGCGTGCCCCGCGAGCCCCATCCATTACCAGTTCAACCCGGTGAAGACCATCAAGACGAGCGTGATGGGTGCCATCAACATGCTCGGCATGGCCAAACGCGTGAAGGCCCGCATTCTGCAGGCTTCTACGAGCGAAGTCTACGGCGACCCGGCAGTGCACCCGCAAACGGAAGACTACTGGGGAAACGTGAACCCCATCGGTATCCGCAGCTGCTACGACGAGGGCAAGCGCGTTGCCGAGACGCTCTTTATGGATTATCACAGACAAAATAATGTCGATATCCGTATTGTGCGTATTTTCAATACCTATGGCCCGCGCATGCTCATGAACGACGGTCGCGTGGTGTCGAACTTTATTGTGCAGGCGCTCAAGGGCGAAGACATCACGATTTACGGTGATGGCAGTCAGACGCGCAGCTTCTGCTACGTGGACGACCTCATCGAGGGATTCGTGCGTATGATGAACCAGGACAAGATCATTGGCCCCGTGAACATCGGCAACCCCGGTGAATTCACGATGCTCGAGCTTGCGAAGGAAGTGCTTGACCTGACGGGTTCCAAGAGCAAGATTGTCTATAAACCGCTTCCGGGCGATGACCCCAAGATGCGCCGCCCCAATATTGACCTGGCGAAGAGTGCCCTCGGCTGGGAGCCGACCATTCCTTTGCGACAGGGACTCGAAAAGACGATCGCCTATTTTGACAATTTGCTGAAAGCTAAACAATAACGCTAGAAGATCCAGTAGCTTAGACCCAGCTGCAAAATCCAGTCCTTGGGATTCAAGTCTTTGGTGACGTAGTCTTTTACGTCGTCGTTGAGTATGGGCGTAAGCCCCAAAATGAATGCGAATTGCAGGTCAATGGGGTGCCCCTTTACCGTAAGGGTTTTCCCTGCTTGGAGTAAGGTGCCTAGGTTGAAACCGGGGGCGTATGTCTTTACGTCCATCATCAAGATATCCAGTTTCAAGTCGGCCTTGAGGATGTACGAAACTTGCAGGCCCGCGTCAATGAAGGTTTTACCTGGCAGAGGGACTCTTGCAAAAATTGGCAGGTCCAGGTTCCAGTACTTGATCCCGAAATCGTGCTTGCCTTCGCTGATGTTTTTTTGCTGTGTTTCCAGGGAGTCTTCGCGGAAAAGTTCCGTGTTGACGCCAAGACTGCGGAAACCCAATAGCAGGTGGGAGTGCAGTTCGAGGTGGGAGGTGACGGGTTTTGAGAATGCCGCCCCAATGCTCCATCCAAAACCGTCGACGTTTTCGCCTTCGGTAAAATAGCGCTGCTTGGAATCCTTGAAAAGGGGCTTTTCTGTTCGTTTGGATATGGCGTCTTTTTTGATGGACACCTTGTCGTAAAAATTCCAAACGGTATTGTATGAGCCGTTGGCCTGAATTCCCAAATGGTATTCAGCGCCTGCGGAAAAGCCGCATAGAATCGATACGAAAAACAAAAAAGCTCTCATAAAACAACAGCCTGACATGCGTCAGGCTATTCTGTAAGTGTATTGGAGATTACATGAACCAGTAGGTGGCGCCTACATGGATGATGAAGTCGCTGGGACGGTCATCGGGTGCATAATCTTCGTAGGTGTGGTCAAGCCAGTCGTCGGCATCGTCGCTGGTAAGGGAAGTGATTCCCAAGGTAAAGCGTGCGTCGATGTCGAGCGCCTTGTCGCCGAGAGGGATTCGTTTGCCAAGGCCGAAGACAAGACCGAAGTTGACGGAGGAAGTGTAGTCGTCGATTTCAACGGAGATATCGCCGCCTTTGGGATTGTCGACGGAGGCCTCGGCGCTCACGTTGAACGAGATGATCGGTCCGGCTTCAAGGAAAACGGGACCCAAGTTGAATGTTCCCAACACGGGGATTTCGATATTCCACATGCTTAGGGTGACTTCGGGGGACTCGTCCTCGTCGCGGTCTTCGAGTTCTCCTTTATAGTATTCTTCGTAAGACTCCTTCAGCTTGTTTGACCTGCTGTGATGGGATATGAGGAAATTCGGGGAAATAGAAACGGCTTCATTTATCGCGAAATAACTGGCAAGACCGAAGGAGAAGGAGAACCCGTCGAAACCATCGAGACCCTTGATGGATCCCTTGTAGGAGTAGTTCCCGTCATCTTCTTCTATGTTGTATTCCTCCTCGAGTCCCCAAAAGCTGGCGTAACCGAGGCTGGCTCGGGCGCCTAGGTGGACGTCTGCGAATGCGGATGCTGCCAAGAGGAGAGTGCTGCTGGCGAGGATAAGGGCTTTATTCATTGTGGGTACTCCTTTAAATCAGGCACATGGATGTGTTGTAGTGTATTTGTCCGAAATGTAAATAAAAATACACCGAGATACAAGACAGATTGTCAAAAAAAAACTATTATTGCCTGCGTTCAACCACTTCAAGGGGTATTTATGAACCAGGTTACGGAAAACCCTGCTAAAACCGCGCAGCAGACAAGTGGCGGTTGTCGTATCACCAAGTCCGAATGGCTGCTGGCCTTGACGGGCACCTATTGCGTCATCTCAGTCATGATGAATCTTCTTTGCATGAAGCCCATGAGCTTTGGCACGGGATTCATTTGGATGGATGGCGGCCTCCTCATTAGCTGGGTCGTGTTCCTCATCTCGAACGTGATCACCGAGGTCTACGGCAAGCGCCCGGCGATTGTGGTCGCGGGCATTGCGACTGTGGTGGCGTTCTTTTCGAGCGTGATTGCGGCGGTGGAGGTTTATTTGCCGACGCTCCCCGAATACGCGGAACAGGCAGAACACTTTGCCAACATCTTTAGCAATGGACCGCGAACGATTCTCTCCTCGGCGACGGCCTTTTTTATTGGCAACGTCATTAACGTCGAAATCATTGACCGATTCCGCCTGCGGGCGGCGGCTAACTCGAACGACAATGCGGCCCGCTTTACGTTCCGCGCCGTGTTCTCGACCATCGTGGGGCAGTTGGTCGACAACGCTTTGTTCCAGACGCTAGCCTTTGCGCCAGTGGGCTTCTCGGTTTACGAGATGCGCTGGCAGGATATTGGGACGGCGGTCGCGACCGGCACCGTGATAGAGACCGTGGTGGAAGCCTGCTTTATTGGGTTTATCACGATTCCGCTCACCAAGTACCTGAAGAGGCTCCCATGATGCGCGCCTTGATTACTGGTACTGTCGGCGGCATGGGGCAGGCGTTTGTGCGGTTGTTCCTGGAACGCGGGGCGATGGTGACGGGCATGGATGTTTTGCCAATGCCCGCAAGCTTTGCCGCGAGCCTCGGGCAAGTTGATGCCGCCCGCTATACGCACGTGGTCGCCGACATTTGCGACAAGAATTCCTTGCCGGAACTGGAACCGTTCGACATTGTGATTTGCAATGCGGGAATTCAGACACCCTCCATGGAACATACGGGGAAGGATATCGCGGTGAATTTGGTTGGTTCCATGAACGTGGCGGAACGCTACGCCTTTCAGCCTCAGATCAAGTCTCTGTTGTTCAACGCGTCGGTCTCGGCGGTCTCGGGGGACGAATTCCCCGAGTACGCGGCCTCGAAGGCGGGTGTCGTGGGATACATGAAGAATTGCGCCAAGCGCCTTGCCCGCAGTTACCATGCGACTTGCAATGCGTTGTGCCTTGGCGGTGTGAAAACCGAGTTGAACCGCCCTGTGATGGATGACGCCAAGCTTTGGAGCCGCATCATGGAGGTGACTCCCCTCAAACGTTGGGCGACTCCCGAAGAGGCGGCGGAGTGGGCGTACTTCCTTACGGTTACGAACAAGTTCTGTACGGGCCAGGCGATAGTTGTTGACGGCGGCGAGAAGGATTGCAACAGCACCTTCGTGTGGCCGGAGTAGAGTCTTGGAACTTTAGTCTTTTGCTTTGGGCGCCACGACGCTGCAGATGGGGCATTCCCCGGGTTTGTGGCCGCGGGCCTTGCAGTAGGTACGCCCGAAGTAGATGATTTGCAGGTGGCGCTTTTCCCATTCGCTTTCGGGGAAGGCTTTTTTGAGGTCTTTTTCGGTCTGCTCCACGGAGCTGCCGTCGCTTAAGCCCCAGCGGGCGGCGAGGCGGTGGATATGCGTATCCACTGGGAAGGCGGCGAGCTTGAAAATGTGGCTCATGATGACGCTCGCCGTCTTGTGGCCCACACCGGGCAGGCTCTCGAGTTCTTCGAAGGTGTGGGGCACCTCGCCGCCAAAGCGCTCGAGGAGCTCCTTCGAAAGATTGTAGACGTTCACGCTCTTGGTGTTGAAGAAACCGCAGGGCTTGATGATTTCGGCAATCGCCTTGACGCCGAGTTTTTCCATTTTCTTTGGGGTGTCGGCTTTTTTGAAAAGCACGGCGGTCACCTGGTTCACCCGCACGTCGGTGCACTGGGCGCTAAGCACCACGGCCACGAGCATTGTGAAGGCGTTCGTGTAATTGAGGGGGATGGGCGGGTTCGGGAAGAATTCGTCCAGTTTTTCGCCAATAAAACGGATTTTTTCTTTGCGGTTCATGGACTAAAAATATAAAAGAATATCGCGGCATGATCTGCCGCGCCCTGCGGGCTCGCAGTGACAAAGGCGGGAGTGCGGTTGTTTTACGCGTCGCGCGTAAAGTCTTGCTGCATGTTGAAGCTGGGCATGTCGTCGTGGGGGTGCCCTACTTCGACAGCGGGGACGCCCGCATAGGTGGTATGCGCAGGCACGTCGCAAAGCACCACCGCGCCCGCGCCGATCTTGGCGCCGTCGCCAATGTGGATGTTGCCCAGCAGCTGGGCGTGCGCACCGAGCATCACGCCGTTGCCCACTTTGGGGTGACGGTCGCCGGTCTCGTTGCCCGTACCGCCGAGCGTTACGCCGTGCAAAAAGCTCACGTTGTTCCCGACGGTCGCGGTTTCGCCAATCACAATGTTGGTGGCGTGGTCAATCAGGAGCCCGTGCCCGATTTTTGCTGCCGGGTGGAAATCCATGCCGAACTTGCGGCTGATGATGTTTTGGAGCATCTTTGCCGGGAATAGTCGGTTCTCGACCCACAGGGCGTGGGCCACGCGGTAGGCCTGCAGCCCTTGGAATCCCTTGAACAACAGGAGGGGCTCCAAAAAGCTGGTGCAGGCGGGGTCGCGCATCACGGTCGCGTGCAAATCCTTGACGGCGTCCGTGAGAAGTTCCGGGTACTTGACGTAGTTGGCGCAGAACATCTTCTCGAGTTCGCCGCGGTCTATCACTTCTCCGGCCAGCTGACAAGCGAGGGTAACCGAAAGCATATCCGCAAAGTTCTTGCGGTTCAAAATCTGTTCGTCGAGCATCAGCTTGGAGAGCGGCTCGGTCTTCACCAGTTTTGTGGCCTCTTCGCGGAGGCGCTTTTCTACTTCTTCGATTGTCATAGTGGGTAGAAATATAGAAAAATCGGGATTTCCAATTTTTACTTCGTGGCGCCTACCAGTGCCGCGGCGGGTATGTGGAACCAGGAGGGCCTAAATTCCAGCTCGTAGCAGGCTTCGTAAACGGCCTTGGCGGTAATGTAGGGGGCGGCGGCGAACCGGAGGCTCGATTCGCCAATGCCCGATTCTTGCGAGTACCCTTCCACAAAGGCCTGCTCTGCGGCTTGGCTGTCGAGCCCGGAGTTGGCGGCCGCGTAGCGGAAACTGCGGAGCATGCCGGCGATGTCGACGGCGGGGGAACGCAGCGCCCTGCGGAATTCCATAGGACGGGTGGGTTCGCCTTCGAAGTCCAAAATCATAAAGGAGGGCTTGCTTTCGTTGCCGTTCACGGTGGCGTCCAAAAGCACCTGACCCAGGTGGTAGTCTCCGTGGATGCGTTGGGGGGAGAGCAGCCCGTTCTCGGGGGCGGAACTTGCGCTTGTTTTTTGCATGTTGGCGTCGTAATCTGCCTTGATTTGGGGTAGCGCCTCGAGCACCCGGGTTTGCCATTCTTGTTTTGTGCCGGAACATCCGTTGGCAAGGCTCTCTTGGAGGAGAGTGCGCAATTTTTCGAAGGGGACATGTTCGCCCTGGTTTGTGCTACCTTTTAAACCTTGCAGGGCGCGGTGCATGCGTGCGGTTTCGATGCCCAGCACTTTGGCTGCCCTGGTGTCCATTTGCGCGTTGAACGCAGCCCAGGCGTCGCGGTAGCCCACCAGGTGTTCTTCGAGGATGCCCAGGGTGTAGCTCTGGCCGGATTCTGCCTTGTAGGTGAAGCTGCCGTAAAAGCGGGGCGAGCGGGCGAACCCTTTTTGGGTGAGCTGTTCCAGGACTTCGGCTTCGGGGTGCGGGCCCGGTTGCAGCCTGCGGTACAGCTTAAAGAATATCTTCCCCGGGTTAAAAAAGGCGGAGTTGCTCTGTTCGGTGCTTACCGGCTTTAGCGCCTTGAAATATTTGGTGGGGATGTTCCCTGTGGACCTGAAAACAAAATACCCGAGGGACCCCTGGAATATGCTTTGCGTGGCGCCGCCGGCAAAGGCCTCCTCTAGAATTTGGCCTATGCGGTTTTCGTCTTCCACGGCGGTATAGAGGTCACTGGAGCCGTCTTCGAACTCGACCTTCAAAATAAGGAGGCGGGTATCGCCAATCTCGGTAGAGTCCTGCTCGCTCACTTTTTTTATGGAGCGCCCTTTGCCCATGAACCAGCGCTTGGCGCTGATATCTAAATTGAATTTCATGTGGGCAAATCTAAATTATTTGCGGCCGGGGAGTGCAGAAAAGTAGCCCTGCTTGCGCAGCGTCGCCAGGATTTTGAATTTCGTCTCCAGGGGCTCTGCGCCAAAGCCCTCGATCACGAACGGCGGGATGCGTTTTTTGGGTCGAAACGGCGGCGGGACGTCGGTGTAGTCGCCAAGTTGCCAGGCTACAAGGAGCTTGCCTAAAAAGGATTCCCAGGGGAACTGGTCCTGCGGTGTTAGGTAAAAACGAGCCGGTTTTTTGTTGTCGCGGGCGTCCAGGAGAAGGCTGCCGTCTTTGTAGCACATAAAAAGAGCAGCCTGCCGAACCTCGTTACGAGTGGCAGGCTGCGCTTTAATGTCAAGAATCAACTGCACGGGTAGGCCTTAGGCGGCCAAGAGTTCGCGTTGGATTTGCGAATACTGATAATGAGAAATCGAGGTGATTTTCAAGATCAGGTCTTGGGCAAGACCGGCTCTGATGAGGGCCCTAGCATAGTTGAGCTTGTTCATATAAGGCGATGTCATAGGAACCTCTGGATGATAGTTGATTTATGTTTACGTTTTTAAATTAGTATAATTTTTTTCAAAAAAAAGGGGTGTAAGTAAAAAGATTATGGACATGTTAAATTGCTCACATGGGCCCCCATTTTGTTGCCGAAAGCCTATTTTGTTGAAGTATAATGAGTTACAAAAATACCCCCCAAAAGGGAGCCATTTAGGTTGGAATAGGCGTGTGATTGAAATCACATTTTGCTACGGGAGGACGGGAAAATCCTTCCTGAGTTTTAGCAACAGGGCGCGGTTCAGTTCGGCTATGACGACGCACTCCTTGCCGGCCTCGGCGCAGGCGATGACTTTGCCCTCGGGAGAAATAATTTGCGAATCTCCGGTGAAGGAACCGTTTGCACTCACGCAGTTTACGGCGACGACATACGCCTGGTTTTCGATGGCGCGCGCCTTGAGGAGGGCTTCCCAGTGGCTTTTGCGGACGGCGGGCCAGGCTGCCTGCACCGTAAAGACTTCGGCGCCACGACGGGTGGCTTCGCGGTAGAGTTCCGGGAACCGCAGGTCGTAGCAAATGCTTGGTGCGACCGTGAATTCGTTGATTTTGAACAAAGTAACGTCGTTGCCGGCGGTGAACTTGCCTTGCTCGGGGAAAAATGGGTGGACCTTGTTGTAGCCGGCGACCTCTGCGGGCTTGCCGGGGGCAAAGGCGCCTATGTGGTTCGTAATCCCCGCAGTGGTCTTCCACATGCCGCCCCCGAGTAGGGTACACCGGCTTTCTTCGGCGAGCCGTGCCAAAAAATGCTCGGTCTTGGCCTGGAGGGCGTCGGGGCTTGCCTTTAGCATGTCGTCCAGCTTTTGGGGGACGTACCCCGTGTCGAACATCTCGGGGAACACGACTAGGGATCCCGGCTCCGGGGCAGCACCGAGGACGAGTTCGCGGGCCTTGGCGAAGTTCGCGGCTTTGTCGCCGGGCTTGGATTCCATTTGCACGAGGTAAGCTTTGAGCATACTTTAAATGTAACTAATTCGCTTTTAAACGCGCAGTTTTCTAAATTAAGGGTGTATGAGATCTCGTGTTTTATGGTTGGTGGCTCTCTGTGCCGCCCTTGCCTTTGCTGCGACGCCGACGCCCATTGTGGGTGTGGTTCTGGAGTCCGGTTCCGATTTGCCGCTCGACGGCGTGCAAATTACGTACCGCTCCGGCAAGGTCCTGGGCAAGACTTCTTCTGACGGTCGTTTTGAACTTACGGTGGATTCCAAGAACGCCTCCCTTGTGTTTCAAAAGGAAGGCTACGACAGCGTGTTTGTGGAACTGCAGGACTTTGCCGACTTGTTCGACATGGTGGTGACGCTCTCGAGCGACCTGCGCGACCTGGGCTCGAGTACCATTATTGGCGGTGGTGAACCTGCGAAGTGGGAACCGGAGCGCACGGTGGCGGTCGAGAAACTTGAGGATGCCGCGGGCATGCGCTTTGACTTGACCGAACACCTGAGCCAGATGCCGGGTATTTCGGGGCAGAAGGATTTTAGCAGCGCCCTCTATTACGAAGGTTCGCGTGCAGGCGACGTGGCTTACCACTTAGGACGCTTGCGCATCCCGAACATGCGTCACTTGGATGTGGGCTTCCCCGGAAACCTCTCCATTGTGAACCCGCACATTTTGAGCGGTATTGAAATTCACGACCACTACGGTTCGGGACCGATCGGCCAGGGCCTTGCGACCTCGGTGCAGTATATCCCCGAGCAGACCAAGGGCGACTGGGGTCTTAAGGGTGCTGCGGGACTTACCGTCCAGGAAGTGGTTCTCGATGCGCCGTTCTTTATTTGGGACAGCTTCCGCTTTGCCTTCCGCCGCCTGGATGACGAAATGCTTAAGAACCTGGGCGAGAAGTTCTTTACCGAGTTCCGCAAGCGTGGTGGAGATTGCACCGAAGATTGCCGCGTGAAGTCCTCTGACCCGTTTGAGCTCTCGGCCTATGATGTGTACGCCCAACTGAACGGTTCCGATTCCATGGGGAACACCTGGGCGCTGCGTACCCTGTACAGCTCCGATGAGTATTCCATTAAGCAGGACACTTCGACTGCCTATGACCAGGTGAATTCCATTGACATCATTGAAGGTCATCAAGAGTACCTGGTGGTGGGCGCCGAATATGCAAGCAGGTTTGGCACCAGCGCCCATGCGGGCTTTGTGCGCGAGTCGGTGGGCGATACCCTGCGCGACACCACGGGTTTCCGCAACACTTCCACGACCGACGTGGGGGCGGCTTTTATTGACGGCTACGAGTACACGCACTCGGTCATTAGCGGCGGTCTCGACAAGAACTTCAAGGGCCACATTCTGGGGGCGAACTTGAGCGGCGCCGTTCTGTACGAACACCACATTGCCGAACGCAAGTACCCCGACTTTGGCGGGACCCTCTCGGACGACTACCAAACGGGCGTGCTCTCGGGTACGGGCCGTTTTGACTGGAAGCCGGATTACTCCGAGTACATTCTCTCGGTGGGTGGCATTGCCGACGCTGTGGACCACAAGGCTGCCCCGACGGCCTCCTTGGATGTGGAGAAGAACCTGAGCAAAAAGGATTCCGCCTACTGGCGTTTGTTCGGTAACGCGGCTTACCGCAGCGACTGGAAGGCTTATTACGACGATGGCGACCTCACGGGCCGTCTGGAATCGGGAACCTCGGGCAAGCTGGGCTTTGGTTACCGCTCCAAGTATTTTGACGGGCAGGCGAGCGGTTTTGGCCGCTATTACGACGACCCGTTGCTCCCGATGCCCAAGGCGTACGCCCAGTACAACGATGTGACCGACGTGCAATACGCCTGGGTGCTTGGCGCCTCGGCCAAGGTCGAATGGAAGACCTCGCATCACTTTTCTTTGTCAAGCAATGTGAGCTCGGTTTACGGCGAATACGAACTGGATGGAGGCTCCCTCCCGTGGGAAGCGAACTCCCGCCTCGACATTATTTCGCACTTCCGCTATTACCCGCGCAAGGACTCCATGATTTCGGTCATCCTTACGCACCATGCCGCCTGGCACCGCCCGCTGTACTATTACGCGATTATGCCCTCCAGTTCTACAGAAGACAAGGACGGGAACGTGGAACGCCATAGTGGCACGCGCGAACTCAAGGACTTGAACGAGTTTACGGACTTGTTCCGCACCGATGTGCGCGTGAACCTGGATTTGCACCGCGACAAGGGCTTGTTCCGCACGGCGCGATTCTACTTGGAACTCGATAACATCTTTAGCAAGCTCGACGTAGACGCCCTCCAGTTCCTTGGCTCCGAGAACGCGCGTGAACGTTCCTGGGTCTCGGAAGATGCCGACGGCAAGTCGAGCAACGGCTACAACCTGGTGCCCTTTATGGCGAAGGGCATGGGGCTTTACTTCCAGTTTGGTGTAGAAGTTCAGCTCGGGCTTTAAGGCGGTCGGGCGTGTCGTTGCGAGACGTACATTTTAGATTGTTTGCAATTCTTCTGGCCTTGCTGTTTTTCTTTGGGCAGAGTTTTTCCCATGAGACCGATTCGCTTTTTGTACCGCCCAAGCCGGCGAAACCCTTGCGCTTTTGCACGGCGGCAAAGCAGTGGGTGGATTACGCCACGCACGATTCCAACCTGGTCGAGATTACGCGCCTGCCGGGAATCCGCATGGATTTGCGTTACGGCAGCTACAACAACGTGACGGGTCACGACTTGTATTGCGGCGTCCAGCGGGCTTTTGTCCACAGGGATGCCCTGCCCAAGCTAAAGAAGACGCTCGCGATTATCAAAAAGGAACTGCCTGGCTACACGCTTGTGATTTTTGACGCGGCAAGGCCGATGTACGCCCAGGCGGCACTCAAGAGTACGGTGGCGGGGACGCCTTATTCCAACTATGTTTCGTCGGGCAAAACAGGCGGGCTGCACAACTACGGGTTGGCGCTTGATTTGACGCTTGCCGACAGCAGCGGCAACTTGCTAGACATGGGTACTGACTTTGATTCGTTCGAGCGTTGCGCGGGCGAGGTGGGTGAGGCCGATGCTTTGGAACGCGGACGGCTCACGCAACGACAAATCGATAACCGCAACGTTTTGCGCGGCGTTATGAAACGCGCCGGGTGGGTGACGCTCAATAGTGAATGGTGGCATTTTAACGCGTATACGCGTGCTTATACGAAGGAACATTATTCGCTGTTCCCGCTGTGAGATTAGTTCGCTTCTCCCCCAAGGGGATAACTCAACTATAAAACTAAAGTTATAAGTTTCGTATAGCTGCAGAGCTTAGGGCGACCTCATACGCCGTTTATTTTGGTAGTTGCTTGATGCTGGCGCGTTTGAGACGGTCGTTGATGGCTATGCCCACGCCTTCGTTGGGGATGGGGTCCACAAGAATCAACTCGTTCTCGGGCTTGTCGAGGTCGTGCATAAAGGCGTACAGCTTGGCGGTAGCCTCCAGCATGTCCCCGGTTTTAGACAAGTTAACGGTCTCGGGAATGGGTCCTTCGGTATTGCCGAAGGCAATCCTCACCGTGTGTGGCGGAAGCGCAAAGCCCTCGGGCACCTGCCCAAAGTACAGCGGCACTTGCGGGCGGTAATGCGTGTCGCACTGGCCCGGTGCTTGCATGGCTTCGCCCGGCTTGGAGGTCGATTCCTTGATGGCGACCCTGCCCAAAACTTTTTTGACCATCTCGGGCGTGATGGCGCCCGGCCTCAAGACTGTCGGGATTTCGCCGGTCAACGAGACGATGGAACTCTCGACGCCAACAGTGCACGGGCCTCCGTCGACAATGCCCGCAATGCGGCTGGCCAGCTGGTCGGCGACGTGTTGCGCGGTCGTGGGGCTTACGTGCTTAAAGAGGTTCGCGCTCGGGGCGGCCAGCGGCAGTCCCGACTCCTTGATAATCGCCTGCGCCACGGGGTGGCTCGGGAATCGGACCGCAACAGACTGAAGCCCGCTGGTGCAAAGGTCCGGAATGCAATCCTTTTTAGGGAGAATCAAGGTCATGGGCCCAGGCCAGTAGGCCTCGGCAAGCTTGTAGGCGCTGTCGGGGATGTCCTTTGCCACATCGGCAAGTGTCGCGATGTCGGCTATGTGTACAATCAGCGGGTCGAACGTCGGGCGTTCCTTGGCGGCAAAAATCTTGGCGAGGGCCTTGGGCTCAAACGCGTTGCCCGCAAGGCCATACACGGTCTCGGTCGGGATCGCGACGACTTCCTCGGCTTTCAGGAGTTTTGCTGCTTCCCCGACACTTGTCCAGGGAGGGTACATCATGCTTGAGGCGCGTCGGCCTTGGGTTCGTCCTTGCGGCCAAAGGCGAACACCTGGTCGCAGGCGCTGTTGAAGCGTTTCCAGATTTTGTCGGAGTGCTCACGCGGTACAGCACCCACCTCTTTCCACAAGCGGCGGAGGTGCTTGACCTTGTTCATCGCTCCACCCACGGTCGCTTCGCTCAGGTCGGTCAGCAGGTCTTCGGCCTGTTCGCAGAGCAGCACCTTCTTTTGGAGGTTGTTCTGGCGGGCCTGTTCCTGAATGTCGAGCTGGTCACGACGGCGGGTAAAGAAGTCGTCACAGACTTCGCGGAAATTTTTGTACAAAAGCAAATCGTCGACGCCGCAAGAACCGAGGGCGCGCCAATCCTTTTGCAAGTCGCGCACCGCATCGGCGAGCTGGTTGCTGCCGGCGCTCTCGGCGAACTGCTTGACCTTTTCGATCATGTCCTGCTTTTGCTTTTTGATGGCCTCCAGTTGCTTGCGGAGGTTCTCGTCAATGTCGGCACAACGACCGAGGAATTGGTTGATGGTCTCGCTAAAGCGGTCGTTGATGGCCTCCATGGATTCCTTCGGCACCATGCCGATGGTCTTCCATTCAGCCTCAATCGCCTTGACCACTTCCACCACCTCGTTGGTGATGTTGTTCAGGTCGAGGGCTTCAAGCTTTTCGCAGAGGGAAGTCTTCTTGGCGAGGTTCTCCTGCTTGGCGGCGTCCATCTCCACAAAGTGGCTGCGCTTCTTTTCAAAGAAGGCGTCACAGGCGGTGCGGAAGCGGGTCCAGATTTCGTCGGACTTGCTTTTGGGCACAGGGCCGCTCGTCTTCCAGGCTTCTTGCAATTGCTTGAGCTTGTTCGACGTGGCGTTCCAGTCGGTGGAATTGGTGAGGGCTTCGGCCTCTTCGCATAGCTTGACCTTCTTTTCGTAGTTGGCTTCGCGGTTGGCGTCCTCTTGCTTTTGATTTTCTTTGTGCTGGGCGTAGAAGGCGTTTGTGGCCGCCTTGAAGCGTTCCATCAGGGCGTTCAGGCTTTCTTTGGGCACCATGCCAATGGACTTCCAGCTCTCCTGGACCTCTTGCATGGCCTTGAACTTGTCTTTCCAGAACATCTCGGTGTTGGCGACGAGTTCCTCGACCTTTTGGCAGAGGGCCAGCTTGCTCTCGAGGTTCTTTTGACGCTCGGCGAGCTGTTCCTCGATGAACGGGGCGCAGTTTTCGCGGATCTTGTCAAAGAACGTTTGGAACTTTTCGCGGAATTCCACGAACTTGGTCGCCGAAGTCGGGCCGCAGTTCTTCCACTTGTTGCCCAGTTCCTTGAGCTTGTTCAAAACTTCCTGGCTGCCGGGTTCCCTGGAGAGGGCTTCCATGTCTTCAAGGATGGTGGCACGGTCGTTTTCGTTGTGCCACGATTCCCACTGGCGCATTTCTTGGAAGCGTTCGGTGGCAGCCTTGTATTCGAGCCACAGGTCGTGGAACTTGAACTTTTGCTCGCCGACGATTTCCTTCCATTCGTTGTAGGCGTTGCGGAGCTTGAGGCTCAGTTCCTTGAAGTCTTCGTTTTCGTCAAAGCCCTTGACGCGTTCGATGAGCGCCTTGAGTTTGGCGGACTTTTCTTCGAAAATCTTTTGGGCGTTGTCGTTGAAGGAGCTGATCTTTTCGCTCAGCTTGTTGCGCAGACTGTTGTAGTTTTGCAGCATGGGGTCTTCGCCCTCGAGGAGCGGGAGCTTTTCCCATTCGCGCACAATGGCGTGCAAATGCTTCGAGGTGGTCTCGTTGGCGTCGGTGTCGGCCAGCGCCTGGAGCCGTTCCAGCAGTTCAGGACGGGCGGCTTCCTCGGGCTTTGCCTCTTCGGAATCTTCTTCGGCGGGGGCCTCTTTTTTCTTGACGTCCTGGACCTTGAAGAAAGCCTGGTTAAAGCGCTTGACATCGGTGGCGTCCATGATGGACTTCTTTTCGGCCCATTCGGCGATGATTTCCCTTACGCGGTCCTCTTGCTGCTGCGCCTTGCCCTCGAACAGAATGTTCTCGAGTTCAGCGAGCGTCTCGGCAAGGTGGGCCTTGACGGCTTGCTTTTCGGCTTCCGCCTTCTGGGCGGCAATACGGGCTGCGTCGGCCTCGTTGCAGAACTTTTGGAAACTGGCGTAGACTTCGTCCAGGGTGGCCTGTGCCGGGCCCATGCCGAGCACGGAGGCTTCGACCATGAGGTCCTCGAACTGGGTCTTGACCGCGAGCGGGTCCTTTTGGGCTGCCAGGTGGTGCGCCTGCTGGATCAGGGCTTCGCGTTTGCTAATGAGGAGAGCGGCCGCCTTTTTGCCGCCGTCAGCGGCGTCGCGCATGGCGCGGAGCTTTTCGGCTGCAATTTTACGGATGCTGGAATGCTTGGAGTTCTTGGAAATGTCGGTGAGCAGGGATTCGGAGTCAATGCGGTCGACGGCGGTCTTCGCGATTTCTTCCTTGGGGTCCCTGTTGGCTGCCACGGCGAGCACGTTTGCCTTGCCGGTGCTTTTGACCAGCTGCATGCGCAGTTCGGAACTGGGCATGGCTTTGACTAGGTCCTCGGCATAGCGGCTGTCCTTGAGGTCGTTGATATAAACTTGAACTTCGTCGTTGGAGGGTTCACGGTAGTTCTTGAGCTTTTTGGTGGCTTCTTCCAAATAACGGTTTTCGGCGAGGCGGCGGATGCCGGCTTCGGCGTCGTTTTTCGAAATACTGTGAAGCGATTCGACCAGGGTCAGTTTTTTGACGGCGGCAGTCCTCACTTCACTATCTTCATCGGAAAGGGCAATGCGTTCCAGAGTGCTCTGCTCGCGAGGATCCAACTCTTCAATGGCCTCGAGGCGCTTTTCGGGGTTGGAATTTTGCCATTTCGGTTTAAATGCATCCAATAAGCTCATAATTTCTCCAATTAGTTATACGGCCCTTTGTGGGGGTCGGTATATGATAATCTAACTAAAAAGATTTAAAGCGGTGTAAAAAAATAAGCGGTTTTTGGCAATAATACGGGCAGAAAATGGGTGTGGAATACCTATCTTTACCCCTGATATGGCAAAACGCATCCCCAAAACCGAGGCTCCCGAGCAAATTCGCCTAAAATGCAAGGCGGCGGAACTTCGTGAGTTCTGCGAGGTTTACATCCCGCTGGCGCCCTCGGTGTATACCTACGGGGTGCCTCTGGACTTGCCCGAGGGGGTGAAAATCGGCCGCGGGAGCGTGGTGTGGGTGCAATTCGCGACCCGCAAAAAGCCCGCCCTGGCGGTGGTCTCTAAAATGGTGGAACGCCCCGAATTTGACGTGCGGTGCGCCTACCCACATGCCTCGGGTTACGTTTTTGACGAACGCTACATGGAGGCGCTCGAGTGGACTGCACGGTATTACGTGAGCACGCCCATGAAGGCGCTGAACGTTTTTTGGCCGGCGGATTTCGAGAAGTATTTGGATGCGGTCGCGGTAGAGGATCTCCCCCGGGTCAAACAACCGGCTAAACCCGAAGTACCTCCGTTGACAGGCGAGCAGCAGTCGGCCTTGGATTCGCTGGTGGCCGACTTGGACGGCACGGGATTCAGGGGGGCGCTGTTACACGGCGTCACGGGTTCCGGCAAAACGCGCGTGTACCAGGAACTTGCTTACGAGGCGCTTAGGCGCGGGCTTCGCGTTTTGATTCTGGTCCCCGAGATTGGGCTTACGCCGCAAACCTCCAAGCGGTTCGAGGATTTTTTGCAGGTGCCGGTGCATGTGCTGCATTCGGCGCTCTCGGCTCCAAAAAAGCGGGCCGCTTACGTTGCCGTGCTCAAGGGCGAGGCGCAGGTGGTGCTCGGCACGCGCAGTGCGATTTTGGCGCCGTTTCGGTTTGACGTTGTGATATTGGACGAGGAACACGACAGTTCCTTTAAACAGCAGGATCCTGCGCCGCGTTACCACACGCGGGAACTCGCCTTCCACCTGGCGCACAAATACGGGGCGCTCGTGGTTTTGGGGAGTGCGACCCCCTGTCTTGAGACGTTCCACAATGCGATGAGCAGGAACCTGAAGTACTTGCGGCTCGAACATCGCGCCACCGCGGCCCCGCTCCCTGACGTGCAGATTGTGGACATGGGGGCGGTGCGGCAGCAAAAGGGCATTTTGATGTCGCCGGAACTGCGCGAATCCCTGGTGGCGTGCATCGCCTCGGGCGAGCAGGCGATTGTGCTGATGAACCGCCGCGGCTATTCCAAAATCCGCGTGTGCACGGAGTGCGGCGAGACGCTTTACTGCAGGCATTGCCATGTGCCGTTGGTTTATCATAAGCAGTACCGTTCGCTGCTTTGCCACTATTGCGGCATGCTGTACCCTGTCGATACGCCGTGCGGCAAGTGCGGTGCCGCCACGTATGAGTTTGTGGGTGGCGCCATTGAAAAGCTTGAAGAAGAAATTACGGAATGGGTCCCTGGGGCAAAAATCGTGCGTATGGACCGCGACACCACGCAAAACGTGGGCTCCATCGACAAGATCCTCGACAGTTTTCGCAACCGCGAACACAATATTTTGCTCGGCACGCAGATGGTCGCCAAGGGGCACGACTTTCCGGGAGTGCGCCTGGTGGGCGTCGTGGGTGCCGACAGCGGGCTCGGCATGCCCGATTTTCGCAATACCGAACGCCTGTTCCAGTTGCTGAGTCAAACGGCGGGCCGTGCTGGTCGCGTGAGCGGCGGCGGTAAGGTCGTGATCCAGACGCTCAACCCGAGTGAGCCTGTGATGCAGTTCGCGTTGCATCACGACTACGTCGGTTTTGCCGCCCACGAGATGGACGACCGCCGCGACGCCAACTACCCGCCGTTTTGCAAGCTGGTCGAGGTCTCGTTTGGCTCCCGCGACGAGAATCTTTTGCGCGCGGCCGTCGCCCGTGTCGAATCGCTGTGCCGTGCCGAAAAATCCCTCATGGTGCTGGGCCCGGTAGACGCCTTTGTGAGCATGGTGCAAAACGTGCATTGGGTCAAGCTGTACATTAAGGCTGCGAACCTCGCGGCGGTTCGGCATTTGCTCCACCCCGTGGTGAACAGCCCCAAGCCTTGGGCCCCTGGGGTCGACATCAAGGTCGAAATCGACTAAAAACCCGCCTGTTTTCCGTTGTGAACGGATTTTTAGTACAAAATGGGTCGCCTGGCTCTTTTTTCTTGTATTTTTTTTGCATAGCCCAAGGCGGGGCATGTGCCCGACGCCCAAAAAAGGATGAAAAATGGAATCTTTCAACTTTTACAGCCCCACGGAATTTGTTTTTGGCAAGGATCGCGAAAACGAGGTCGGCAAGTATGTGAAAAAATTCGGCGGCACACGCGTGCTCATCCACTACGGTGGAAAGTCCGCTTTGAAAAGCGGACTCATTGACCGCGTGAAAGCGAGCCTTGACGTCGAGGGTATTGGGCACTTTGAACTGGGCGGCGTGCAGCCGAACCCGAAGGACACCAAGATTTACGAAGGCATTGAGCTCGTGAAAAAGACGGGCGTGGACTTTATCCTTGCCGTGGGCGGCGGCTCCACAATCGATAGCTCTAAAGCGATTGCGGTGGGGAGCCTCTACGACGGCGACTTTTGGGATTTTTATTGCCGCAAGGCCGAAATCAAGCGAGCCCTCCCGGTGGGCGTGGTCTTGACAATCGCTGCCGCGGGTAGCGAAGGCAGTGGCGCCTCTGTTGTGACGAAGGTCGAGGGCGGCCTCAAGAGGGACATTGGCACGGACCTCATCCGTCCGCGTTTTGCCATCGAGAATCCCGCCCTGCTCTGCACGCTTCCGGCTTACCAGACGGCTTGCGGCATCACCGACATCATGGCGCACATTTTTGAACGCTACTTTACGAACACGCCCGAGGTCGAAGTGGGCGACCGCCTTTGCGAAGGTTTGCTTTTGACGATGCTCAAGGAAGGGCCGCGCGTGATTGCCGACCCGAACAACTACGAGGCGCGTGCGAACATCATGTGGGCGGGCACGGTTGCGCACAACGACATCATTGGGTGCGGCCGCAGCCAGGACTGGAACAGCCACGCTATTGAGCACGAACTTTCGGGCATGTACGACTGCGCCCATGGCGCGGGCCTTGCGGTGATTATGCCTGCGTGGATGGAATACGTGATGCACCACAACGTGATGCGCTTTGCCCAGATGGCGACTCGCGTGTTTGGCGTCGAGATGGATTTCGAGAATCCCGAGGCGACTGCGAAGGAGGGCATTTGCCGCTTCCGCAAGTTCCTCAAGAGCATTGGCATGCCCATCAACTTTGAGGAACTTGGCGCGAAGGAGGAGGACATCCCGACGCTCGTCGATAAACTGGACCCGGGTAATGGCTGGGGCTTTTTGCCGCTCAAGCGCGCCGATGTAACCGCCATCTACAAGATTGCGGCTCACGCAACGGCAGAAGGCGGTGCGTCCTAGGCTTTTTTCAAAATAGCACGCAGTTCGTCGGCGGCCTTCTCGAGGTCGTCGTTCACGATGGTGTATTCGTACTTGCCCTTGGTCTTGGCGAATTCCATCTCTTTTTTGGCGTTGTGGAGGCGCGTCTGGATGACTTCTTCGGAGTCTGTGCCGCGACCGCGGAGCCTGCGTTCTAGTTCTTCTTCGCTCGGCGGGAGGATGAGGATGCCCGTTGCGTCGGGGTAGACCTTGTCGAAGTTCACCTTGCCGAACACGTCGAGGTCAAACAGCACGCGCTTGCCCTGCTTGAGCATGTCTTCCACGAAGAACTTGGGGGTACCGTAGTAGTTGCCGTGCACTAGGTTGTATTCCACCAGCGCATCGTCCTTGATCATCTGCTCGAATTCTTCCTTAGTCTTGAAGAAGTAGTGTACGCCGTTTACCTCGCCTTCACGGGGACTCCGCGTAGTGGCCGAAATGGAATACACGATGTCGGGGAATTCCCCGATGACCTTGTCCTTGAGGGTGGTCTTGCCTGCGCCGCTCGCGGCGCTCATCACGAAAAGCTTGTTCTTCATACGGACAAATATACTAAAAGGGGGCGTACTGGCTTGCGAAGGGGCTTTTTCTGCCTGTAAAACGGAATGCGAAGGCCAGAATGTGATTTTACTCAAATGCTTTCACTAAGTTGTTAAAAACCTGACAATACGTTTCTATATTTTGCAATATCTGGTGTGTGGGGATTAGGGAGAGAGCATGAAACGTTATTTATCTCTTTTTTTGTTGACGTGCGCCAGCCTTGCGGGCATGGCCTTTGCCGACCCGACGGTATCTATCTTTGTGAAGGATGCCTCCGAATTCCAGGCGATACAGGCCGACTTGCAGCAGTTGAAGGCGGGCATCGGGAGCGATAACCCCGAGGTAGATTCCTTGATTACCCGTGCGAACCGCATCGCGAAAATGAACGACCGGTGTAGCATGGTATCCATCAATGACGTGCTCGACGAGGAGTGCGGACACTTCTATGCCGTGGAACTCCCCGAATTTGAATCGCGCTATATGGAAGTGACCGGCGAGCTGCGCCTGGGTGTGGTGACGATGGCGAACGACCTGGAACAGCGCACGCAGCAGATTGACGCTTGTACCGACGCTTTTTCCCGCATTATCGCCTCCAAGGAGAACCTCCTGAAAATCGAGGGCGGCGTGGACCTGGAACCGCTCTCGCATGCGGGAGCGTTCGATGCGTCTTACAACTTCAAGCTGCGCTATGACGGACGCCGCATGGACCAGCAGAAGCATTTTACCGAACTCTGGCTCTCGAAGTGCGGTGACATTGTGCTGCGCAAGTCGGGTGACGAGTTTGCTCCGCTCTTTGTGCAGGCTCTCGACCACATGAACGACTCGCTTTTAAACACGAAGACGAACCTGAAGGTGGTTCTCGATACGAGCGACCTTTCGCTCTACCTGGACTTGAACAGGCCGGTGGCGGGCGCGTACTACCTGAGCGGCGCCGAACTCTTCAACGTGACGCAGATTCCTTCGGGCAAGGAGAATGCGCACCTGCTGGTGGACATGAAGGACAAGTCCGTGCAGTTCCCGAAGGGACGCGACGGCGAGATGGCCACCTACAAGGGCCGTGTGGAGTTCGAGAAGGCGAGCAACGACCTCGTGGGCCGCTGGATTTGGGGCCGCGATTCTACGGCCATCAAGGCGATGCCCAAGATGAACACGAAGACGGTTGCGTCCGAGGTGGTGGCCGCATCGGGAACGGAGCCCAACGCTGCTCCGGTAGCAGAAACTGCCCCGCAGGCGGGCGACAAGGTGGACAACGGCCTGCCCGAGGCGAAAAAATCGGACGGCCCGCACTGGGTGCTTATCGGGATTTCGGCGGCGACTCTCATCGCAGGTTCGACGCTTGCTGTCATCTACAACAAGAAGGCGAAGGACGAAAGTACGAAGCAGCCTTCTTCGCAGGAAGAATTCAACAATCGGCATGATGACATCGGCAAGTACCAGAAGGTGCGCGCGGCAGGTATTGGCATTGCAATTTTGGGCGGCATCGGGCTTGGCCTGAGCATCGCTTTCTAGGAGGGGACGACATGAATTCGGAATTAGGGAAGTGTCATCCTGAGCGTAACGCCGTAAGGCGTGGAGTCGAAGGATCCATACGTCTTGTAGGTGCGCTTGTGGCGCTTGTCATGACGTTCCTTACGGCCTGTACCGATTACCAGGAAGAGTTCGACAACAACTTCGCTGCGTTGGAATACGGCGACATTGAAAACCCGGAATTGTCCAGCGGCGTTGATCCCGGAAGTTCGGGTGGTTCGACTATCGCGTCTTCTGCATCTGTGTCGAGTGGTGCCGACCCTCTGTCTTCTGGCACTGTTCCTGCATCTAGTGGTGCCGAACCGCTGTCTTCTGGAACTGTCCCGATATCGAGCGGTGATATCCAGTCGTCTTCATCTTCGGAAGACGATAATCCGTCGTCATCTTCTGTCCCGACATCGAGCGGAACCGAGCCGCAGTCTTCCGGGACCGAGCCCGCATCGAGTTCTGGAGAACCGCCCAGAAGTTCTGCGGAATCGTCGTCTAGCAAGGGTTATGGAGAAGTTTGGGTCTGCAGTAAGATATACAAGACGGTGATTATCGGTGAACAGACCTGGATGGCGGAAAATATGGCTTGCGTAACTGACGGATCTTATTGCTATGATGACAACGAACAAAATTGCGAAAAATACGGCCGCCTTTACAATTGGGAAGCAGCAAAAACCATTTGCCCCGATGGTTGGCACCTGCCGGATTCGTCGGAATGGCAAACCTTGTTTGATGCGGTCGGTGGACAAGAAAACGCGGGCACAGCGCTCAAATCTAAGGCGTGGGACGGATCGGACAAGGTAGGATTCAACGCCTTGCCTGCGGGGTATTGGAGTTTTACAGATAAAGAATACAAGGATCTTGGTTTTTTAGCTGAATTCTGGGTTAATGATGGAAATGGAGTAACAATTGTACATTTATTAAGTTCAGGAAAAAAAGCTTTTTGGTACAATCAATCAAATCCTGAGGATGCTTATTCCGTCCGCTGTATAAAGGGCGCAAAACCATCAAGCAGCAGTTCCTCGCAGTCGAGCAGCAGTTCTGCGAAATCATCTTCGTCGGTCGTGTCATCGTCGTCAATTACAGTTTCATCCAGTTCAGTGGAGATAGTTAAAGATCGTGCTGGGAATGAATATCCCGTTGTGCAAATTGGTGACCAGTATTGGATGGCGGAAAATCTGAATTATAAGACGGAAGGCTCCGCTTGTTACGAAGATCAGGAATCAAATTGTGATATCTACGGAAGACTTTATACGTGGGAAGCTGCGATGACGGCTTGTCCTGAGGGTTATAAATTACCCTCGCGAGACGATTATTCCATTTTATGGAATTATGCAAATCAGATAAAGGGTGATTTGAAAGTGCAGGATGTTCTTTGGGCATATGGGACTTGGGATTCTCGCGCTAATAATATGACAGGATTTAGCGCATACCCTGGAGGACTTTGGAAAGGTTCGTACGATCGGTGGCTAATGGACGCGTTTTTTTGGACATCGACACCGGGTGAGGTTTATCCTACAACGCAAGCTCGCTCCCTGCATATGAACGAACAAAATGCATATCTAGGACAAGACGACCCAAAAACATACATGATGTCCGTCCGCTGCATAAAGGATTAAAAAAGAAACTTTATAGGCACCGAAGGTGCCCACGAAGATACTAGTATCGAGTGTCGGGAGGGTCTTAGGGAGGGCGTTGCCCTCCCTAGTTTTTCTTGTCTTCGATATACAGCGGGCGCTGCTTGACTTCGTCGTAGATGCGGCCGATGTATTCGCCGAGGATTCCTATCGACATAAGCTGCACGCCGGCAAAGAACACGATGGCTGTCATGAGCGATGCCCAGCCGGGGACAGTCGTGGCGGGGGAGAGGAACTTTTCGAGTATGGACCACACGAGTACGCCGAGGCCGACGAGGGTCGCGAAGAATCCCATGTAGAAACTGACCTTGAGCGGTGCGGAACTGAATCCGGTAATGCCGTCGAAGGCGAGCCGCATCATCTTCTTGAGCGGGTACTT
>JAEEGL014016796.1_pt1 | contig 22933 bp, 14 predicted proteins | sample 9134231 | NCBI WGS metagenome assembly JAEEGL01 (sample SAMN16246548, study PRJNA631951) | gut metagenome | biome: gut microbiome; feature: rumen; material: fiber-attached | host: Bos | place: Iran: Karaj | collected 2018-10 | reverse complement strand
TTACAATTTAAAATTTTTTTATTTATTTATTTATTTTTTATTTATTTATTTATTAAAAATATAAAATAGTCAAATTATAAAAATTTTTAATAAATAATTATAATATATTATAAATAATATTTAAGTTAATGAATGTTGTAAAATATAAAAAAAATAATGGAAACTGGAAATAGAATTGTTACAAGATCTGCAATAAGACATAATAGAAAAATTGCAAAAAGGAATTTTAAAACTGGAAATCAAAGAATAGATAAAATTATAAATAAAAAAGATTTAAAAAGAAATGAATTAAAATTTAAAATTCAAAAGACTAATTTTGGAAGACAAATTAACCAAGCAAGAGGACAAAATCATTAAATTGTAATTCATTTTTAAATTATTTATAAATTTAAAATAAGAGTATTAAATTTAATTAAATTCTTTATTTATTTATAATAAAAAATTTAAGGTATTCTTACTTTTTAATTTAAACATCTTTATTTAATTTTACATTTTTATAATTTTATTTAATTTATTTATTTTTTATAATTATTAAAAAAAAAATAATAAAAAATAACAATTTATTTAATTAGAATTTAAAACAATTATTCAAAATAAAAAATGTCTAAAAAAAAAACTGAAATATTAGAAGAAATATCAAGATTATCAAATGCAGATATATCAAATTTTATGATAGATACAACATCATTTGGAGACTTAATTAGTAATATAAAAACTACACCTTCACAAATAAAAACTCAAAATTTTTCAAAATCAAAAAATAGAACTTCTTTTAATTTTGATTTTACAAAAGGAACAATGATAACTACTTTATTTAATGAAAATGATATTATAAATGAAGAAGATGATTATGAAGAAGATAATAATAATAATAATAAAAATAAAAAAGGAAAATATAAAAAAAAAAGAACTAAATCTCAAAATTTTCAACCTTCAAATTTATTTAATGATATTATTATTCATGAAAATGAAGAGAATGATAAAAGTATTCATGAAAGAAATTATCTTTATGATGATTTTAGTGATGAAAGTGATGCTGAAGAATTTGATTTATCAAAAAAATATAAGTTTAATAAAAATAATAATGAAGCATATAAAAATGAGAAAAAAGATTTTTTAAATGAAGAAAATAAAAAGTTTAAAAATGAAAATAATAATAATTTACTTTATGAAAGTAATCTTTCTATTTTTAATAATGATACTATAAATAATAATTCTATTTCTTTTAATCAAAGTCTTAGTTTGAAAATGGAAAAAAATGAAAATCAAAATGTTATTCTTGAAAATGAAAAAGAAAATGAAATTAAAGTAAAATTTGAAACAAATAATTTAATTGATATAATAGAAAAAAATCAAAGAAAATTTTATAATGGAATAATAAATAAAAATTTAAAAGAAAAAATAAAAGAAATAAATAAAGAAAAAAAAGAAGAAAATAAAGAAAATTTATATACATATGATATAATTCAAATATCAAAAATATATAATTTAACAGAAATTTCAAATCAAGAAAATATTACAGCAATGACAATTGATAATGATAATTTAATTTATTGTGGAACTTCAAAAGGAAAAATTATAATTTATTATTTAAATGATTTAAATGATTTAAAAGTAAAAGAAATTATTAATAATCCTTTTGAAAAATTATTATTATCTTGTACTACTTCAATTTATTGTATTTCAGTTATTAATGAATATTTAGTTTGTGGTTATAGTAATGGTTATATTACATTATATTATAAAAAAAATAAAATTAAATTGTTAAAAGAAATAAAAAATATTACTAGTGAAAGTATTATAGATATTAAAATTTATGAAGGAAAAAATAAAGTTAATATTTATTCAAGTGATATTATTGGAAATATATATAAAACTAAAATTAAATATGGTTGGTTTAAAGATAATATTGTTAATAATTTAATTATAAGTAATGATAATAATAATAATGATAAAGGAGTTAAAAATGATAATAAAAAAAATAGTAATATTTTTAATCCTTATTATCTTATAGAAATTAATCCAAATAATAATAAAATTATTGGAATTGTAAATAAAATTGGTTTTTACTTATATAAAATTAAAAAGAATAAACCAATTAAATTATTTAACTATTTAATAAAAAAAGAATTTTATTATTTACCAAATTTTTTCTTTGGAGAAAATACAAGTTCATATAAATTATTTTTATCTATAGATAATACAATATATATTTATTCAATTGAAAATGATGAAAAAATAATATTTGAATCATTTTTTAATTTTAATCTTCCAATAGCAAAAATAGGACTTTTTATAAGTAATTTAATATATATTTTTGATAAATCTCAAAATATAACAATTTTAAATTATACATCAAACAAAACATTAGATTTAAATTTTCAATATGGAAATAATACAATAAATATTTTAAATAAAGATTTAGATTTATTTGTAAATCAAGTAATATATAATAAACAAACAAGAAATTTTTATCCAACATATAATAATAGTTTATGTAGTTCTAATAATGGTATAATTTTAATTAATGGAAATAACAAAATCCAATTTATTGATATAATTAATCCTAAAGATTGTATTATGAAGATTTTAAATGATCCAAATCATTTAAAATGGAAAATTTTATTTAATTTATGTATTCAAATTTATAATAATAAACATGCTTTATTTAGATTAAGTGAAATTGATAATTATAAAAAAGTATTTATTGATATTTCTGTTAATTTTTTAAATCTTTTATTACCTAATTTATGTATTTTAGAAGGTAAAAATAAAGAAATGATTAAAAAAGAAATTGAATATTTTGTTTATTTTTTATTTAAAGTTAAATTAATTAAATTTATTATTTATGAAGATTCAAAAGGAATGTTTAATTTATTTGAGAAATTTAATTTACAAAAATTATTTTTTGAATTATTAGAACCTTATATTATTAGTGATAAATTAAAAAGCGAAAAAATTCCAAAAATTTTTTTAATTAATATGATCGATGAATACATTAAAAATAACAATAAAGAATGGCTTTGTCAATTATTAATTCATTTAAATATTAGTTTACTTGATAAAAATAATAATAATGAAAATAATAATAATGAAAATAATAATAATGAAAATATATATGATAAAATTATTAAAAATAATTTATTTGATGTTGAAATATTTTTAGTTAATGAGAAGTTAAAAAAAAATGAAGAAATAAAAAAAAATGAAGATAATGTACAAAATAAAATAGATGAAAATAATAAAGAAATAAATCAAAATATTATTATTCTTGATTTATATGAACCAATTAATTTAATGAAGAATTATATTTTATCAAAAAAAGATGAAAAAGAAGAAGAAGATTCAAAAATAAATGATAATAACTTGTATGATGATAAATTAGTTTATTCAAATAATTATATAAGATTAAAAATTTTATGGTATATTAATGATTTAATTGAAAATAAAATTCATAAAAATAATGAAGAAAATTATAAATTTTTTATTAATGATGTAATTAAGTTTTTATGTTCAAAAGAAGGATTTGATTTATTTAATTTATTAAATAATTCATTTTCAAATGAATTTTTTTATACTATTGAAAAAATAATATTAAATAAAAAAATTGGAAAAAGAAAAGATAATATTATTGATGAATTATATAATTGGGTTAATCAAAGTAAAAAAGGTGAAAATGAGTTTTATAATTTTATAATTAATGTTATTTATAATAGTAAAATTGAGGTTAAAAATACAATTAAATTTAATACAATTTTATATTTTATGGATTTTAAAAATGAAAAAGAAATAACTGAATCATGTATAAAAAAAGAAAATGAGAAATTTGAAGAAAAATTAATTAAAGTTCTTAGTTCAATTGAAAGTATTACTTTAGAAGAAAACAATATTTTAATTGAGTTGTCAAAAAAATGTGAAAATAAATATGAAAATTTATATAAATATATTAAAGATAATTTTTTTAAAGAATAAATATTTTAATATATTATTTATTTATAAATTAAAATATTAGTCTTTAAAAAATATATAAAACATATTTGTATTTTGTATATTTATTAGTATAAATAATTAAGTAGTAGTTAAAAATTTCATATTTTAAATATATATATTCTTAATATATTAGTTATATATATATTTCTATCTATTTATTTCTAAATTTTCTTTTATTTTATAATCATAATTTTGAAATATTCTTTATTATTTATATGTTTAACATAAATTAAATAAAGAATCAATTCTTTTTGAACTTTATTTTTATAATGATGAAGTCAAATTTGAAAAGATGAAATAAAAAAAATGAATTTTTAAAATTTGATTTATTTATTAATTTATTTTAAAAAAAAATAAATAATTTCATTAATATTAAAATTTTTATTTGACCCTATAAAGCCCTTGAAATATTGAACAAAAATTAATTTTTATATGTCATCTTTGAATCAATCAGATAGTTTTTTATCAAAAAAAAGACTAAATTACATTTGTTCAATATGTAATCATTCATTTACAAATAATTCACATTTAACAAGACATATTAAAAAAACACATAATAAGGAAACAGAAGGTTTTTTATGTAAATTTTGTAATCAAAGATTTTATCATCAAATTCATGAAAAGAATTGTATTTTAAATCCTTTAGTTCAATATGAAATATTTATAAAAGAAAATGAAAAATTTATAGAAAATTTTATTCAAATTTGTGAAGATTATAAAGTGAAAAATTTAAATTATTTTATTAATATTTTTAATGAAGTTTATGATAAAGATATTGAAAACTTTAAAAATTTTTTATTATCTTTATATTATATTTCAAAAGAACATTTTGATTTTTATTTAAATAATTATAAAGATAAAATCAAAATTGAAAAAAAGAATTTAGTGAAATTTTTAAATTTAAAAAATATTTCAAATGATATTTTAGAGTATCAAAAAAAAGAAAATTTATTTATAAATAAAAAAGAAGAATTAAAAACTTTAATAGAAGAACATTATATAAAAAAAAGATTAAAAAAATCAATTTGTTTACATTGTTTAAAATATTTTAATAATGTAGGAGATCACATTTTTAGAATAAGAGAAAAAAAATCAACATGTTGTGAAATAGTAAGAAGAAATATTTTAAATGTTAATTCTTTAAATGAACAACTTGATTTTTTTGTTGATTTAATTAAATATACAAGAAAAAAAATAAAAAATCAAAGTAATGAAGAAATAAAAGAAAATATTAGAAAATTATTAAAAAAAACTAAAGATGAAAATAAAATAAATGATAAAAAAAGTATGATAGATTTTTGTGAAAATTTATATTCCTTTTATTTTAAAAAAATTAAGAAAAATTCTCCAAATAAAAAAGATAAAATTAAACAAAATCATTTATTACTTAAAAAAAGTTCTAATAAAAAAGAAATTAAGGTTCATAATAAAATTAAGAAAAAAATAGACAATGAAATTGAAAAAGAAAAAACTGTATGGGGAACAGAACAAAAAATTGGAATAAAGAGTAATGAAAATAAATATAAATTTGATAATAATATTTTTCATTATAATAATCAAGAAGATGATGATATTAATATTCATCAATTAACAATTAAAAATCAAAAATTAGATGATTTTAATTTTGAAAATAATAATAATGTCAATTCTGAATTTGAAATGAGTGAAGATGAAAAAATAAATGAATCTTATATTTTAATTATTAAATCAATTCTTGAAAAAAAATTTCAATTATATAATGATAATATTAAGAATATTCCAATTTTATATCAAAAAAAAATTCAAAATTTAATATTAAATAATAATCCTTTTAATGATGATTTTAATTTATTGTAATTAAGTTTAGATTATTATAAAAAAATTTTTTTTAAATTTTTTTTTATTATTATTGAAACTATTCTAAAACTTTAATTATAAAATTTAATCACACCAACAGAAATAATATGATAAACCAAAATTTAGTACCAAATAATATATATAATCTATGTTATTACTTTAATACTATTATCTGATTTTCATTAATTGAAATTTTATATAAATAATAAAATTAAATGTTATTATAAAAAACAAATTTTTTGAATTATTGAAATTTTTATTTTTCAAAAACAACAAAAAATTGAATTTTTTTTTTGAGTTAAAACATTATTTGGAACTTTATATTTTGTTTCATCATTATTATTTACATTAGTATTTTTAATATCATTATTATTACTATTTTTATTTTTAAATTGTAAATTTAATTTTTTTACATTTGAAAAATCTACATTTTTAATAATTTGATCACAAGTAACTTTAGTTTCAATTTTTAAAACTTTAAACTCTTTAAAATTATTAATAATTTCTAATTGAATTGCATCTTGAATTACTTCATCTTCAATATTAAAACCAATATTTTTATTTTTATTTAATTGCTTTTGATTTAAACTCAATTTATTATTATTATTTAAATAATTATTAACTGAAGAAAATAAATTTTGTGTTCTAACATGACCAATTTCATTTTCTTTTTTAAAAAGAGTTTTACAACTTTTTTTTTCATTATAATCCAAATTAAAGTTTTTATTAAAATTTAATTTCATTCTATTATTTGGAGTTTGATTTCCTTTTAATTCAATTGATAATATACTATTATCTCTTTTGAAAAAAGAACTAATATCTTTTTTTTTATCTAAATAATTTTTTGAATGAAAATTTGCTTCTGATTTTTCTTTTTTTAAAAAACTTGGTTTTATATTATTTTTCTTTTTTTGAATTGTTTTTGAATTAAGATTATTTTTATTATGATTATTCTTATTATTTTCTTCTTCTTCTTTTATTTTTTTCATAAATTTTGAATAAAATGAATTATCATTGTTTTGTTCTACAAAAGGAATAAGTTTTAATCCTTGATTACTTTTATTTGATAATGTAGATATATTTTCATTATTAATATTATTGAAATTGATATTTTTTCTAATTGATAATTTTTTATCTGTTTTTGGATTATTAATTTTTATTGATTTTTTTTGAAAGATTTCTTGATTATAACTTTCCCTTTTTTCATTATAATTATTTTGCCCAAACACTTTTTCAATATGTTCATTTATACTCATAATTTAATAATATTTTATAAATATTTTTTTAATTATTTTTTAAACAATTTATTAAAAAAATAATAAAATTAAATTTATTTTCCTTTTTTTTCTGTTTTTTTTTGAAAAGATAAAAATATGATTAATAGATGATATTAAAAATCAAAGAGTAATATTTTTTTATTTATAATTTCAAACATAAAATAAAAAAAACTACTTAATTAGAATTTATATAATTTATAATTATTGAAAAATATTTTTATTTTTTTTGTTGTAAGTCTTTTTATTATATAAATAAGCTCTTATACCAAAATTAATTAAATCAAAAATTTCCTTTTTATTTACTATAGATGAATCATTAATTAATAATAAATTATTTTCATAATAAAAATTTTCTTTAAATTTATCATTAGACATGACATAAATATCAATTAAATCAATAAATTTAATATTCAAAAATTTATTTATCAACTTACAATTTTCAGTATTATTTAATTGTTCAATTTTATTTAAAACTTTTTCATTATTTTTATTTTGAGAATATTTGATTAAAATATCTTTTAAAGTTAAATCAATGAGTTGAATATTAAATTCCTTTTTTAAATTATCTTTCAATTCATTTTTAAATTTATTTTGAAATGAATAGAATGAATTAAATTCGTTTAACTTTATTATCTCTTTTAATAAGTTATTTAGTGTTTGAATTGCAAATTTGATTACATGTATTTTTATTTGTTTATATAAATAATCCTTTCTTTTTTTTAAATTTTGTTGTTTTTCCTTTGGAGATTTTTTTTTTTTTTTAGTAAGAAAATTGAAGTTTTCATCATCATTATTCTTTCTTTGATTATTTAAAATATCAAATTGAATGGAAGTATATTGATTATCATAACATAATAATTCGTTTAATTCCATATTTAAATAAATGAAAGAAAAATAGTTATGTAAATAGTTTAATAATTTATTGTAAATTTATTATCATATTATATAATTAAATTGGCTTAAAATTATTTAATATAACATAAATATTAAAGATACAATAAAAATAATGATTTTTATAATTAACTTTAATTCTAAATAATTTTAATATTTTAGTAAATAATAAAAAGAATTAATATTTAACCACTATTAATTTATTATTTTAAAATTTAATTAGTTTATAAATATTATTTATTATCAAAATATTTTATTTTTATATATATAGAAAATATAATATTCAATTAATTATAGTATTATAATATCTTAAATGAAAATTAAAAAAGCAAATATAAAAAAATATTATTTTTACATTACTCCAAGATTAATAAAAAATAAATATTTTAAATTATTTATAAATAATACCCATAGTTTTCCATATAATATTTATCAACGCTATTATTTCCTACCGCTGATTTAAAATCATCTTTACAAATCCATTTTTTTTTACTTTCTAATTGTTCTTTTCTTTTAATTTCTTCATATGTAATATATGGAGATGTTAAATTTATAAAAGGAGAAAACTTTATTTTTCTTTTATCTTTTTTTCTACTAAAAAGTCTATTTTTTATTAAATGTAAACTATCATATTTAATTGTACTTTTTATATTTTTATATAAATTATTTTTAATTTGTAAAATTTGTAAAAATCTTTTAAAATCAAATATAATATTTTGAGAATTAAATCCAATTAAATATTGTCCTTCAGAAATATATTCACAAATATAATCTTTATAAATTAAATTAATTTCAAAAAAATTATCTATTTGAGATTTAAAATCATTTAAATCATTTATTCCATCAATTATTATTTTATAAGGATATTTTTTTAAATATAAGTTTGAAGTAAATGGAAAGGTTTTAGTTTTTTTTTTAATTTCAAAAATAGGAAATCTAGTATTCTTTATTAATTCTTTTATTAATTCATTATCATCATTTTTAAGAATAGAATTATTTAAAAATATTTCAAATTTTTTTAACGAAATATTTAATTTTTTAGTTATTATCTCCTTTAAATCATTTAATGTTGATTTGTGATTCATTGAAAAATGAAATTTATCTTTTTTATATATAACTGTAATATTTAAAGGAGGAATTACTTTTTTAAATTTAAAAACAAATTGTTTAGTTTTATTAATATCATCTATTATTATTGGTTGAGTTTTTTTCATTAAAACATCTAATAATGATGGTTTACTTTTTACTAATTTTTTTTTTGATTTTTTTCTTTTTACTGAATTATTACTTGAATCACTTCTCTTTTGAGAATTCTTTATATCATCATCTTTACTTTTACTTAATGAAGTACTTTTACTCATTTTTATTAAATAAAATATTAAAAATAACATAAAAAATATTAATTTTAAAATATATATTTTATTTTAGGTGTTTTTAAAATATAAATTAAATTTTATTTTTTTCATTTTTGTCTATATTTTTTATTATTTAAATGGAAAATTCCAAAAATAAACAATTCAAAAATTCAGAACAAAATACTGATTATGATTTAAATAATGAAAATATATTCAAAACAATATCCACAAATAATGATAATTTAATTAATGATTATAAAACAGATAGAAATTTTTATTATAGTAGAAATAAAATGGCAATTACAAATTATTTTTCTTTAACAAATAAAACTAATGAAAATAATTATTATACTAATCATAAAAAAACTATGACTAAATTAAAAAAATTCATTAAACATAATCGAAATCATACTTTAAATTTAAATAATTTACATTATAATAAAAAAAAAACTAATTTTCCAATAATTAGGCATAAAAATATTAATTCTCAAACTATTGATTTAATTAATAGACCTTTTATTTATAAAAACTCTTCAAATTATAATCATAAATTAAAAAAAAATATATTTAAATATAAAAAATTTATAGAACCAAAAATAATTAATTATGAAATTGAAGAAGATTTATTTCCAAGATTTAATTTTTTAAATCCTGAAAATAAAGAATTGTATTATAAATTAATTAATAAAAATAAAAAATCAATTTTAAATTCTAAAAATGAAGATTTAAATATTGAAAATGAAATTATAAATCTTAAAAATACAAATTATATAACTAATAAAATGATTACAGAAAGGAAAAATGATTTTTTTCAAACTAATATAAATTATAATTATAATAATAATAATAATAATAATAATAATAATAATAATAATAATTTATCAAAAGATAACAATAAAATTTTTGAAATTCCTTTTTATAAAAAAATCACAAAATTTAAAACATTAAATCAATTTAAATATAAAATTTCAAATCCTGTAGAAAGATGTAGAGTAAAAGAATATTTTAAAAATTTTGATACAATCAATACTATAAATAGAATGATAAATGAATAAAAAATATTTTATAATTGATACTATATATTATAACATATATTTAAATAAATTATAATCAAATTAAATAAAAATCAAATAATTATATAAAAAATTAAAAACTTAAATAAAAAATAAATTATTTATCAGTTTGATTATTTTCTTGTCCATAAATATTAATTAAAAGTTCCCAAATTGCCTTTTTTAAAAAAGCAGTTTCTAAAACAGACCATAAATAAATTAAACAAATTTCTCTAACAACTTTTTCTTGAATAGGATAATGTGGATCAAGTAAATAATTTTTAATTAACATTAATCTATTTATTGTCCCATCAATTTGAGAACAATCATTTAAAGTTTTTTGTATTTTATCTTTATTACTTATTTCTTCCTCATATTTTAAAATAAAACTAAAATCAATTTTTTGTAAAAAAATCTGTAAATTATATATTTCTTTATAAATATCTAATTTACTTAACATTAAATCAATTTCTTCTCTTAATTCATTTTCTTTTTTAAATATATCTAAAGTTTTTTCAATTAAAGTTCTCATTATTAAAGAAGATTCTATTATTTGTTTATATAAAAAATGTTCATTTAAATCTGAATTTTTATTATTTATTAATTTATTATAATATGTTCCTAATTTTTTTGATTGATCATCAAAATTTTTTAATATTGATTTTATTAAATCATATTTTGTTAAAATTATTTTATTTTTACCAATTGAATTAATATTCTTTGAATAAATGTCTTTAAGTGCTTCTTTTACATTTTCAAATTCATAAGTTTTTAACATTATTTTATTTAAACCAATTTTATAAAAAACTCTTTGTAATTGTTTTAATTTGAAAGTTAAAGGAAGTAATTTATCATATTCTTCAGTTATTTTTTTATTATATTCAGTAGTACTTTCTGGTTTGTTTAATTCATTTTCAATATTATTTTTAAATTTTTTATATTTTTCATCAAATTGATTATCATCATAAGGATAATTAAACCAATTATTTGTTTCTTCATTATTTTTTTTTTACTTTGAATTGACTTTCTTAAAGAATCTTTTTTATCAGTAAAAATTTCTCTATCATAAAAATCATTTAATAAATCTTTACAATCATTTATTTCAGGATGTGTATTATCTAACATAATATAAGTTGATTGTTTATCAAGATAATTTTTAGCTTGTTTTATTTTATCATCAAAAGTTTCATCTAATTTTTTAGTTTCAAATAATTTAAAAATTTCATTTAAAGAATTATTCAATTCTAAAAATGGATTTCCTAATTTTTCTTCAATTTTATCTTCATCTTTACTTAAATCTTCTTCTTCAATTTCTTCTTCTTTTTCTTCATCATCAAAACTTTTTCCTTTAATCATCATATTTTTTAAAATTTTCGAATTTTTTTTTTTTATTTCTTTTTCAATATTTTTAATCCTTTCAATATCATCTTGACTTAATTCAGTAAATTTAATACTCATTTTATTTTCATTATGAGAAATAGAAAAAACTGAATATTTAAGAAATATTTGTTTTGGTGAATAAATATTTCCATTATAATTAGGAATAAATTCACTATTTCCCCATGCATATAATTTATTATTTCTATCAATTGCAAAAGAAGTATTTTTATTACAATGAATTTGTTCAATTAAAATATTATTTTTATAAAAATAATTAATACAAATTGGATTATTTTGATAAGTTATCATATTATTATTTATTCCTAATTGACCATAATAATTATTTCCTAATGAATGAATATTCCCTTTTTCATCTAAAAATAAAATGTGATTTTCTCCTTTTTTCATTTTTTTTATTATATTTGAATGTTGAAATTTTAAATTTTCTGATTCTTTTACTCCTTCTTTTTTTCTTATTACTTCTCCTTTATCTGATAAAAGAAGCATATAATTTCCAAAAAATAATATTTTTTGTGTTTTTGATGTTGTATATTCTGGGACTATTCTTAATTCTTCTGTTGCAAATTGTGTTATTTTTTTCCCTTTATGCATTAAAGAACCATCACCCCATGCTACAAAATATTCTGACATTTTACTTTTTTTCTTTTTAATTTTTTTTTATTTATTTTTAAAAATAATTAAATGTTTTTTTTTTAAAAAAGTATTTTGTTTTTTTTAAAGTTTAAAATAAGGTTTTTTTTTTTGAATTTTTAAAGTTTGTTGTTAAGTTTTAGTTATAATATATTTTATTATTTTTAATGAATGTTTTATTGATGTTTTATTTGATTTTTTATTTTATATCAGATTTTAATTTTGGCATCAAATTTTTTTTCAGTGCCATGCATGAGTGATCATCATTTAATATTAAAAAAGATATAATTAATAATTTAAATATAAAAAAAAATTATTTTTTAAAATAATTAATTAAAAAATAAAGAATAATAATGATACTAATATTTACAATTATAAATTTATTTATTCAAATATGCTCTCTTCAAATAAAATTATTTTTAATTGCAAATGAAAAAATAGATTCTATATATATAAATTCTAAAATAGAAAATCCAAATATAACAATTAATTTTCCAGAAATATATGAATTAATATATGAAGGAAATCCAGGAGATAATATAACAGTATCAATAAAATCATCAAATGATAAATGTCAATTTAATGGAGGAATACAATTAATAAATAATGAAAAAATCTATTATGAAAATTGGGGAAATTGGAGTTTTGATTTTAATGTAAGTAAAGGAGAAAATCATCCTATTAATGGACATGAAATTTCTATTTTTGAAATAGAAAATTTTGATAAAGAAACAAATTATAATTTCACTATTACTATACCAATTGAATATAATTGTATAAATAAATCATTTGAAGGTTTTTTTAATTTTAATACAACATATGAATTAGATACAAGTGAATATGTAAAAGATATTTATGAAAATAATTTTAATTCATCTGATTCTTTATTTATTATATTTACTAATTTATCAAATAATTCAATTGAAATTTATGATAATAATTCAGAAAATGAAAATAATACACTTTTAGAAAATATAGAATATCCTTTATTAAAATATAAATATAAATTTAAAAATTATGGAATAATAAATATTACATTTATTGGAAAAAGTAAAACTGATAATTTTCAATCTAAAAATAATTATTATCTTAATTTTAAAGTTTGTTATAAATCATGTAATAATTGTAAAGATATAAGTTTAGATTCAGAAAAACAAAATTGTATTTCTTGTTTAGAAAATAATTATATTATTGAAGGAAATGAGAATAATTGTTATTCTGAAGATGATATAAAAAATAATAAACCTGGATATTATTTAGATAAAACAGAGAAAAAATTTAAAAAATGTTTTGAAAGATGCAATTCTTGTGAAAAATTAGGAAATAAAACAAATAATGAATGTATAAATTGTGTTAATAATTCTTATAAAATGGAAAATGATATTTATAATAATTGTTATAATGAGAAACCATATGAAAATTATTATTTAGATAATTCAAGTAAAATATATAAAAAATGTTATGACAAATGTAAAAATTGTAGTAATAAACAGACAAATGAAGATAATTGTATTAGTTGTATTGATAATAATTATTTTATTGAAAATACAACAAATTGTATTTCAGAAAATGAAAAATTAAATTATACTTTTTTCAATAAATCTACAGAAAAATTTGAATATTGTTATTCTAATTGTACATGTAAAATGAAAGGAAATGAAATAAATCATAGTTGTATTGAATGTTTATATGATTATTATAATCTTGAAGACAATAATAATAATTGTTATAATAAAAGTGAAATATTAGAAAATTACTTTTTTGATAAAAGTGAAAATATATTTAGGAAATGTTATCGTTTATGTAAAAAATGTAATTCAAATGGAGATTCTAAAAATAATATTTGTACTGATTGTATTAAATATTCTTCATTTATTGATAATAATATTTCATATCAATTAAATGATATTTATAAAGAGGATACACAAAATTATTTTTTTTTAAATAAAAAAAATAATATATTTTTAGAATGTTATAATAATTGTAAATATGATAATGAAAATGATACTTATAATAACTGTTCTATTTGTAATAATAATTATTTTTTCTTAACTGGAAATACATTTAACAAATGTGAAAATATATTTGATTTAAAAATAAATAATATAAATTTAAACAATTTAGCACCTTTATATAATGAAGATTTTAAATCTTATTATAATTTAAAAAAAGTTTCCATTAATAATGATAGTAATATAATTTATTATTCACCTCTTTTAATTAATGTTTATGATTATTATAATTTTCCTTTAATTTTTCTTGAAAAATGCCAAATTGAATTAAGTGAAAAAAATCAAAAATTATCTGAATTAATAATTGCTTTAAATATAAGTCAAAATAATATTATGAATTATACTTTTCATCTTTTAGGTAAAGAAAAAGAAATTTATTTAAATAATAATTGTGTTTATATTAAACAATTTCCTATAAATAAAACAAATAATACAAATTTATTATCTAAAATTTTGAATGCCAAAAATTTAAATGATATGATTTCAACAATTAATTCATATGATATTTACAATTCTTCATCTCAATTTTATATAAATCCTTGTATATCTTTTATTATTGATGATAAAGAAATTGATTTAATAGAAAGACAAAATATGTTTTTAAATGAATTAAATTTATGTCCTGAAAATTGTAGTTTAGAAAGTTTTAATTTAATAAATAAAATTATTAGATGTAAATGTATTTATAATTTAAATAATACTAATATTGAAAGAGAAAGAATTTCATTTAAAAAAGAAGTTGAAATTTTTGGTATAAAAATATTTACTTGTTATCAAATTTTTTATTCTTTTCCAAATTTTAATACTGAAATATATTTTCATTATTTTAATTTTATTTTATTAATTTTAATTCTATTTTTCTTTTGTTATTTTTGGTTTTATGAAATAAGGAAAATAAAAAAAGTTATATATCATCATTTCTTATCATCAAAATCAAATCCACCAAAAGAAAATAATGCAATAATAAATTTAGGAAATGATAGTTTTGATAATATGCTTGAATTAAAAACTTTTTTTAATAATGATAGTGAAGTAAATACAAATTCAAATACAAGTACAGAACAAAATAGTGAAAGTATAATATTTAGAAATGGAAATATAACTTTTCAAGGAGATATTAAAAAGGAAAAATTTAAATTTATTAATGAAGGAATTAATATTATTAAAAAAAAATTGTTTATTTTATCTTTATTTAGTTCTTTTTCGAAAAATTGTATTTTTTTTCCTTTTTCTTTAAAAATATCTAATAATTTATTTTTATTATCTTTTATTTGTTTTTCTTCTACATTTTCAATTTATGAAGAATCAATTGTAAATTTTAGAAATTATATTATTAGTTTAATTACAATTATTTTATGTTGTATTATTCAACAAATAATATTTTATTTAATGGAAAAAGAAAAAATTTTAAAAAATTCAAAAATGAAAAAAGGTAATATTAATAAATTTATTAAAACCCTTGAAATAACAACTACTATTTTCTATTGTATATTTATATTATTAGGATTAATTTTTTGGTATTTTAATTATATTTTTTCAGTTATACATACAAAATTTCAATTCATTTGTATAATTAATTTAGGAATAAGAATAATTGGAGTTTTAATTTTTGATTTAATTATAAATATAATCATAATTTATTTTAGTTAAAATTAAATATTATTATTTTTTTTTACTTATTTTTTTTATTAATATATATTATTTCATTTAATTTAAAAAAAAAAAAAATTAGTATAATTGTAAAATTTATAAAATATAATGTCATTAAGTCATAATTCAAGAAATAAACATCATTTAAAAAATAAATCAACAATTATAAAATATATTGGTAATGGTTATCCAAATGAATTTAAATTAGAACCAACACCTCAACTTACTTATTCTTTTGGAATTAGTAAAAATGACAAATATATTTTACAAAAAAACAATCCAACTTATCCTAATAATAAAATTACAAATACAATAAATTTTTTAGAAAAAATAAAAACAGTTAAATTTCAAATAGAAAAGTTTGATGAAGTTTATGAGAAAAATAAATTATTACAATCATTAAAAATTAAATCAAAAAAGAAAAAAAATTCTTTTAATAAAATAATATTTGATTCATACTTAAATAATGATAAAATTAATAATATAAAATCACAAGAAATAACAAACTCTTTAATTGAAAATTTAACAAATAAAAATATTAATAATAATAACATAATAAAAGAATATAAAGAAAAGCAATTTTTTCAAAATTCAAATAATAATATTTCAATAAATAATAATGAAAAAGAAAATGAGATTGAATTTAAATTAAATAATACTAATAATAAACCAGATTATATAAGATATATGAATATTAAAAAAAATTATTTGTCAAAATCATCAATTCAAAAGAAAAAATTAAGTAAAATATTTTTAAATAAAATATCTAGTTCAAATAATAATTTATTTAATAGTACAACAAAAATTTATAATTATTCAAATGGCTCTTTAAATAATAGTACTTCAATTAATATAAGTGGTTTATCATCTTTTTCTTCTAGAAATTCTAAGAAAAATTCTTCTAATAATTATTTTTTAATTTCAGAAGAAGAAAATGAAACTAATGAAAAAAAAACAGAAGATAATAAAAGAGAAAAAATTCAATTTTCAGAAAAATATATTAAATCATTTAAAAATTGGAAAATTTCAAATGAAAATAAATTATTAAATCAATCAGTAGAAGATCATATAAATTTAATGAAGAATAATGTAGAAAATATAGAAAATAATAATAATAATAATAGTACTATAATAAATAATTTATTAACAGATTCATTAAATGAAGATTTTTCAAATTTAGATGAATATAATATTACAAATGAAGATTTAAATAATGATAAAACAAATAATAAAAATTTAGAAAATTTAATAAGTGATTCAGATAGTAAAAAAGAATTAACTGAAAGTTCAAATAAAATGAATTCAATGTTAAAAAAAATTGATCAAGATGATCAAGTAAGAATTGATGAAGAAGAAATAATATTAAGTAATAATACAAGTTTATTTAATACACCAAAAAATAATAATAATGAATTATATAATATGATTTCACTTAGTGATATTGATAAAAATAAAAATAAAAAAACTCCTTTATTAAGATCTGCAAAACCATATTATCCTTTAAATATGAAAATACATAAAATTAATAAAGAACAATATAATAATAAAAATAAAACAGAAATTATAAAAGAAGAAAATAATTTATTAAATAATAAAGAATTAAAAGATAATTTTCAAGAAGTAGAAATAAAAACTAAATTTTCAAATGAAGAAAAATTATTTAAAACACCAATTTCAATATCATCAAATAATGATTATACATATTCAAATTCAAGTAGTAATAATAGTAATAATAAAAGTAATAATTTAAAAAATAAAAGTGAAAATTCAATTTTAGAAAATGAAGAAAATCAACCTGGAACTTTATATAATCAAGTAATATCAGAAGAAAATGAAGAATTAAATTCAGAAAATAATGAAAGTCCAAAAAAAAAATCTCAACAAAATATTATAAGATATTCAGATGAAGAAAATGAAGAAGAAATAAAAATAGAATTACCAAATTTTATAAATGAAATTAAAAAAGATGAAATAAAAGGAAATTTTTTAGAATATTTAAATATAATATTAATTGATAATTATATTGATATAAGAGATAAAATTGTTCCTTTTATTATTAATAATCCATTTAATCAAGAAAAATTTATTGATATTTTATTTCAAAAATCAATTTATGAAAATAAATTTCGTCCTTTATATGCAAAATTATGTAAAGATTTAGATAAATGTCTTGTTCCAAAAAAAGAAAAAATAAAATCTCCTTTAAGAAATAGATTAATTGATATTTGTAAAAGAAATTTTAAAAATATTAAAAATTATATTTTTAATAAAAATTATGTCTTTGGAAATTTGTGTTTTATTGCTGAATTAATTAATGTTCAATTAGTTTCTAAAAAAGTTGGTGTACAAACAATAAATAATTTAATAGAAAAATATAATAAATATGAAAATGGTGATGATGAATTACTTTCAAATAGAATTTTAATTAAATATATTTATTTAGAAAGTATTATTATTTTATTAGATAAATTTGCAACTTGTTTAATGTATTATCAAAAAGATAGAATTAGAAGTTATGATATGAATTTTTTTGATAAAGAAATTAACAAACAAATTCAATTTTTAAGAAATGTTTTAAATAAAAAAAATTCTTTTGAAATCCCTTTATATTTAAAATTAAAGTTAATAAATATAATAGAAAAAGCAAAAAGAAATTGGAAACCTTATTTTTTTGAAACTGTAAATCAAATTAATATAGAATTAATACCAAATATTCCTATTAATATTAATCAATATGATATTCAAAATTATGAAAATGATAATGGAAAATCTAATAATAAAAAATATATTAATAAAAAAAAAAAAATTATAGTAATAATTCTTATAATAATCCAAAACATTATTCTGATTCATATGATAATTTATATAATAGACAATTTTTTGAAGATTATGATTATTACAATTATGAAAGAAATGATAATTATTATTATGATAATTATCAAAATAATTATTCTGGATTTTCATATAATTTTAAAAAAAACAAAAACAAATCAAGTTCAAATTTACAAAATAAAAATTATAAAAATAAAAATCAAAATTTTCAAAAATGGAAATAATAAACTTATAAAAAATAATTCTTATATAATTTATTTATTTAAATTATTTTATATAAAATAAGGAATTTAAATACATGTTAATACATAAAATTCTAAAGTGTCAATTATATTTAATATTTGTAAACTTAATTATTTAAAAAAATTTTCATAAATATTAAATTAAAAAAATAAATATTTTTGAATATAATATTTTGAATAAAAAAATTAATTTTTACTTCCATTATACATAGATATTAATTTACACTGTTATTTTTTATTTCTATTTTATGTATTTTATAAGAATACTTTTAAAAAATTATGATATTTTTTTACATATTATTTTAATATACAAAATTAATTTTTATCTTTTTCAATATTATAATTATTTTTAATCAAAGTTTTAGAAGATAAATTTCTTTTTCCTTTTAATTTAATAGATAAATTATTGTTTCTTTCAAAAATATTATTAATTGGTTGTTTAATACTTTTATCTTGAATTTTTTTTGGTGAATTATTTTGATTAATTTTCTTTTTTAAATCTTTAATTTTTAGTTTATTTATTGTAATTTTACCTTGACTTTCAATTCTATGTAAAACTTTTTTATCAATTGAAAAAGATTTTTCAGAAGTACCAGATTTTTTTTTATTCAAATGAATATTTTTAACATATGTTTTATCAATATTATTGTTATTATTATTATTATGATTATTATTTTTTATTTTTTCTAATCCGCCATTTTCTTTTAAAAAAGAAATTAAAGAAGATTTATTATTATTTAAAAAAATATCTTTATTTTTATTTCTTTTCATTCTTATATTTTTAAAATTAAAATTTTGAGTATTATCTTTTGAAATACCAAAATTATTCATTTCATTTCTAAATGTTTTATTTTTATTATTTGGGATTATTTTTTTTTCATTTAATATAATTTTTTTTGGAATAGGAACATATAATTGATTATTATTAGGTACTAAATTTGAAATTAATGAATTTTCTTCATTTTCATTAATAACTATTTTTAAATTATTTTTTGAATTATTTTTTTTCAATGTTAATAATTCATTTAAATCTAAAAGATATTTTTTTTTTATATTATTAAATATTGTTTTTTTAATTTCTTCTATTAAATTGTTTTTAAATATGGGAATTTCAATAATATTATTCAAATTTATATCTTTTTGATTATTATAATTATTATTTTCTTTTTTTTTAATATCTTTTGCAAAAATTGTATATTTATGAACATTATTTGAAATTTTATATTTAGAATATAACAATTTATGTAATATTTCAGATGATGAAATTTCTTTAATTATTTCTTTTATATTTTTTTCTTCAATATTATCAAAATTTATATCATTATATTTTATATTTGAATAATTTATAATTTCTCTCTTAAATATATTTAAATTATCTGTTATTTTCTTTTCAAAATTTTTTTCATATTGAATAAGCATATCAAAAAAATCCATTCAAAATATATATAATAATAAATATATTCCTTCATCTATTATTAATTTTAATAAAATAAAAAAAAAATAAAAAATAAAAAAAAGAAAATAAATATAAAAACTTTTTTTATTAAAAAAATAAATACAATAAATTTAATAATTTAATTGACTCATCATAACATCTTTTCCAACTTTTCCAATCAATTTATTTTTCAAACTTTCAATTTTTTCTCTTTGAATTTTTGAACATTTCAAATATCCAAATAAATTACTAGTATTAAAAATTAATAAAACTAAAGAAACACTAAAAGAAATAAATTTAAATCTAATAAATTCAAAAAAAGAAGAAAAAATCCAAAAAGCATTTGAAAGATATAAACAAGTCCAAAAAATAAAAGTATCACTTTTATTCATATTTTCTTCATTTTTACTTTCATAAATCCAAACTTCATTTCCATTTTCTTTTATTTTATTTGACCATCTTAATCCTACTAAAAACCTTCCACTTATATTTTTTGTAAACCAAAAATCACAAGAACCAATTATTATTATAAATATTATTCCAATTGAATCACTTTTTATTAATAAACCTTGAAATATGAAAAGTATTATATTTATTAATTTAAATAATAAATGAAGTGAACTTATTATTGGATGAGATGATTTTTTGTAAAAGTTTGTTATTGATATATCTTCATTATTTTCTGATTTTTCTTTATTTTGGTTGTTTTTATTTTCATTTTTATATTCTTCATTTTCTATTAAGTTATTTGAGTTTTTATCATCGTTTATTTCAATATTGAAATTTAGACTTCCTTCACTCATTTTTTTTTTTAAATTAAATTAAATAAAATTTTTAATTTTTGGGAAAAATAATTTTTTTTATTGTTTGAAATATTATAATAATTAAATAAATAAATTTTTTTTATTTAAAGATTTTTTTATAATAAAAATATATTTTTTAAAACAATGGAACATTTAAGAGAAAATTGCATTTGTACAACTGCAAATCAGGCATTTCAAAATTTAATTGATTCAATTATTAATTTGAGATTATTTAATAGAAATATAAATTCAAATGGACTTTCTATAAATGATTCAGGAGTAAATAATTCAAATACACCAATTGATATAAATCCTAATCACAATGAAACTTTAATAATAGTTTTTATTATTATTACTTTAATTTCAATTTTATTAAAACATTTACAAAAAATGAATAGAAAAGGAGAAAAAAGTAAAATTACAAATCAAAATAATAATTCTAATAATTAGATTTTTATATATAATTTGGAATAAATTATTTAGTTTTTAGTTTTTAGTTTTTTAAAATATAAAACTATTTTTTATTTTATATTAAATAATCTTTTTTACTTATCAAAAAAAAAAAAAGAACAAATAAAAAAATATTATCCATGATTTATAAAAAAAATTTAAATATATTCATAATTACTCAATAAAAAATATACAGCAGTTGCATGACATAAAATATTATTTTTAATACAATTTCGAACATAATCTTTATTATAACCAAAATCTTCTATTTTTTTAAGAATATTTTCAAATTTTACATTTTCATCTTCAATTCTTCCAAAAGTAGAAAATTCAATATTTTTAATTTTATTTTTTAATATTATACTATCTTCATCATCAAAATAATAACCACTTGGTTCATTACTTAAAAAATTATTTGAAAAACTTGAATTATTATCACTTTTAGTATTTATAATTATTCCATTATCTAATTCACAATTATTGTTTAATTCATAACTTATATTAAATTCTTTTATTTTATTTCCAAAAAGAATTATTCCATTTTCAATTTTTATTTCTTTTTCATTTTTTTTTTCTGTTTTATCTAAATTTTCTTTTTGATAAAATTCATAGAAAGGAATTTTATCTTCTTCATAACTATAATTATTTTTATAATTAAAATTAGTATTATAAGGTGCTAAAATTAAACTTTTTGTTAAACAATTACTAATTTCTTTTTTAATATTATCATCTTTTAAATTAGATATAGAAAAATTTTCTTTAATATCTTCAATTTTAGCAAATCTATAATCAATAAAAGTTTTATTTAACATAATCATTTCTGCTTTAGTAAATAAATGATACTTATAATTAAACATATTTTCATTTTTTAACCAAGGATGATTTAAAACTTGATAAATATTATATCTTTTCTTAGGATCTTTATTTAATAATCCCATAATTAAATCAATAGCTTCAATTGAAATATTATTAATTGACTTTGGTTCATTATTAATAATATTATATTGTAATATTCTAGAATCTCTTTCATTATTATTTGAATCATTATTATAATTATTATTATTATTATTATAATTA
>JAEEGL011178832.1_pt1 | contig 22933 bp, 16 predicted proteins | sample 9134231 | NCBI WGS metagenome assembly JAEEGL01 (sample SAMN16246548, study PRJNA631951) | gut metagenome | biome: gut microbiome; feature: rumen; material: fiber-attached | host: Bos | place: Iran: Karaj | collected 2018-10 | reverse complement strand
TCTGCATTGCGGGGGAAGCAGACTTGTAGGTGGCCATCTCTCTGCCTTTTCTTACCAGCTGGTTAAAAGTGGGCATTGTTTTCCTCCTTTCTTTCCATATATTACGGGCAAAAAAGCGCGGAATCCCGGGCTTTTTGCCTTGTTTGGCGGCACAGGGCGCAAAAAGGGCGCACCTATGCCACGCAAATGTGAATTTTAGCATAATACACAAATGAAGTCAAGAATTTTTGTGAAATAAAATAAAATTCCTTTTCCTGCAGACGCCGCATTTCTCCCCTGTCTGCCGCGCCTTTTTTCTTGCCTGAGCCGCTGCTTTCTGTTATAATATGTTGTTGAAATTCATAACCGCCTCTCTGTATACATAGGAAGTAAAGAAGCTTGTATAAGGAGCGTCATACCCATGAGTTTTCGAGCCGTACTGGCCATCCTGCTCTGCAAAGCCCTGCGTCTGCTCTCCCGGCTGCTGCATCGCGGAGGCACCGCCATGCCCGGGCGCGTTGCTCTGCGAATCTGCCCCAATCTGCTGGCGATCCTGGCAAGGGATGTAAAATCCGTCGCCATCACCGGCACCAACGGAAAGACCACCAGCTCCCGCATGATTGAGGAGGCCTTCCGCGAACAGGGGCTCCCTTGCTTTGCCAACCGCTCCGGTGCAAACCTTATCAGCGGCATCACCACTGAGTTCGTGATGAACTGCACGCCGTTCGGCAGGATGCGCCGGGAGTATGCCGTAATCGAATGTGACGAGGCCGCTGCCCGAACCGTCTTCGGGCAGCTTCGCCCCCGGGTCATCCTGGTCACCAATCTATTCCGGGATCAGCTTGACCGCTATGGCGAGGTGACGCATACGCTGGAAAACATCCGCAGCGCCGCCCGCGATGTGCCGGAGGCTGTGCTGTGTCTGAATGCGGATTGCTCGCTCACCTCCTCGCTCGCAAACGACCTGCCCAATCGCTGCGTCTTTTACGGCATCGAAAAGGGGGCCGTCCCCTCCCGGGACAAGCCGGAGCTCTCCGACGCCACCCACTGTATCCGCTGCAAAACGGAATATGAATACGATTATATCACCTACAGCCATCTGGGCGGTTTCCGCTGCCCCGACTGCGGATACTGTCGGCACAAGGCCGACTATGCGGTGACGGACGTCCTGGATCAGCGCGCCGACGGAAGCCGCCTGCTTATGGATATCCGGGGCACGCGGCAGCTGGTCGACGTCAACCTTCCGGCTCTGTACAACATTTACAATGCCGCCGGCGCACTGGCAGCCGCGGTGGAGATGGGCGTGGAGCTCTCTGTCGCCGTCTCCGCGCTGGGCAGTTTTCAGTGCGGCTTCGGTCGGATGGAGGCCTTTGACCTGGGCGGGGGCGCCCGCGTCATGCTGGTAAAAAACCCTGCCGGCTGCAACCAGGTCATTGAATTTCTGCAGAACATCCGGGAACCCTTTATTCTGGTAATCTGTCTCAACGATCGCCCCGCAGACGGCACCGATGTATCCTGGATCTGGGATGCGGATTTTGAAAAGCTGACGGCCATGTCCGGGCGGCTGGAACAGATTATTGTCTCCGGCGATCGGGCCTCCGATCTGCATGTGCGCATCAAGTACGCCGGCATCCCCGACGCCTTCATTCACGAAGAGCGGGACTATGATGCGCTGGTGCAGGCGCTCGCCCGGCAGGAAAAACCTGTCTTCCTCATGCCCACATACACGGCCATGCTGGAGCTGCGCCAGGTCCTGATCCGCCGCTGCGGCGGCGCGGAATTCTGGGAATAAACCTGCGGTCCGGCGCCTATCGGACGCGAATTCCCGGAAAAGAATCACTGACGGAAAGGACAGCTTTCTTATGGAACTGCAAATATGCCACATGTATCCGGATGTGCTGAATCTCTACGGCGACGGCGGCAATATTCGCTGCCTCACCCGGCGTCTGTTCTGGCGCGGCATCGACGCAGAGGTCACCCGTCTGCCTATCGGGTCTGCGTCCAGGCTGTCCGGCTTTGACCTGATCTTTATCGGCGGCGGGCAGGATTTCGAGCAGGAAGTCCTGCTGGAGGATCTGCACAAGGGCAAAGACCGGGAGATCCGTGCAGCGGTGGCGGACGGTCTTCCTTTCCTGGCCATCTGCGGCGGCTATCAGATGTTGGGCAACTACTACGAAACGCACGACGGCAAGCGCTGTGATTTCGTCGGCGCTCTGGATCTCTACACGGTCGGCTCCCCCACGCGCATGATCGGCAATTTCAGCTTCCGCTGCGGAGCGGAATCCGGCGGCAGCACTGTGGTCGGCTTTGAAAATCACAGCGGCAAAACCTGGCTGGGAAGCGGGGTTCAGCCCCTGGGCACAGTTCTCAGCGGCTATGGCAACAACGGCGAGGATCATACGGAAGGCGCACGGTATCAAAATGTATTCGGAACCTACAGCCATGGCCCCCTGCTGCCGAAAAACCCCGCTCTCTGTGATTTTATCCTTTCCACCGCGCTGGAGCGGAAATACGGCTGCGCGGAGCTCGCGCCGCTGGACGACACGGCGGAGCTGGCCGCCCATGATGAAATGCTGGCCCGACTGAGCAAATAATAAAGAGGACGCCCATGAAGCGCATTGATCTGCATGTCCATACTACGGCATCCGACGGCAACTGTTCCCCCGCCGAGGTCGTACGCCTGGCCCGGGAGAGCGATCTCGCCGCCCTTGCCATCACCGATCACGACACGGTCTCCGGTTATGCCGAGGCGGTCCGTGTTGGAGAAGCGCTGAAGGTTGAGGTGATCTCCGGGGTCGAGATCAGTACGCGCTTTGAGGGGCCCGTCCATATTCTGGGCTACTGTCTTGATCCGGATTCGGAAAAGCTGCGCGCCGTGCTGGACTGGATCGTACAGGATCGGGACGCGCGCAACCGGCAGATGGCTGAACTGATGGCGGCAGACGGTCTCCCTGTACTCTATGACGACATGAAGCGCCGCTTCGGCGAGGTGATCGGCCGGCCGCACTTTGCCTCCCTTCTCGTTGAGCTTGGCCTCGCCCGGAGCATTCAGGACGCTTTTAACCGTTATGTGGAAAAGGGGCAGAAATACTACCGGCCCCGCCACTTTCTTACGCTTGAACAGTCCATTGAGACCATTCTGTCAGCCGGCGGCATCCCCGTGCTGGCCCATCCCTTTCAATACCGCCTGGATGACGAGGGCCGGCGGCGGCTGATCCGGCACTGTCTGGACTGCGGACTGGGCGGCATGGAGTGCCGTTACAGCGGCTACACGGAGGAGCAGAGCTCCTACTTGCTGGCACTGGCTGACGAGTTTCACCTGCTGCCGACAGGCGGCAGTGATTTTCACGGCAGCACCAAGCCCCACATCCGTCTGGGCGGACAGGCCGGGAGTCTGGACGTTCCTTATGAGTATCTTGAAAAGCTCAAGGAGGCGGCCGGGAAATCGTAATTTCTCACCTTGCTCCTCTATTTCCCTGCACATTTTGACAGAATTCACGCCTCCCGGTGCGTATACTGATACGCAAAGGGAGGCGATCGTTTATGAAGCGTTTGCTGCTGGCCCTGCTGCTGCTGGCTTTGGCGCCGCTCCTGAGCGCCTGTGCCAAAGTTGAGGCGCCGCCGGAGCCGGACTATCTGTGCCTGATGGAAAATGCGGCCATAGCCGGAGATCAGGAGGCGGGACATCTGGCAGAATACGCCAGAAATCACAAAATTGATGAAACGGAATCCGGGGAGGTCAAGATCGCCTTTGACGATCTGTATCTGCTGTCCCGGCTCATCTATGTGGAGGCGGGCGATCCGAAGATAAGCGATACCCAGCGCATGTGCGTAGGTGAAGTAGTACTCAATCGGGTGGCCTCCCCCGAATACCCGGACAGTCTGGCTGCTGTGATCTATCAGGAGGGGCAGTATCCCGCCGCGGCCACCGCCGCTTTCCAGACGGAAACCTTCCCCAATCGTGTCAGCGCCCAGACCGCCATGCGTCTGCTGCTGGGGGAGCGGATTCTGGAGCCGCAGGTTGTCATCCAGTCCCACCAGCATGCCGAGGGCGAGATCTACGTCAAGTTCTGCAACAAACGCGGGTTCCTCTATACCTATACATATTTCTGCGCCAGTCCCCATCCGGAGCTGTATGAAACGCGGGAGGCATAAAAATGCAGCCGAGAAAGCTCGGCTGCATTTTTCATTCTTATATACAGGGTGTTTTTACTGCTTGCTCTTGATATATTCGTCGATGCTCTTTGCACCGGCCTTGCCGGCGCCCATGGCCAGAATTACCGTGGCGGAACCGGTGACCGCGTCGCCGCCGGCAAAAACGCCCTCGCGGGACGTCACGCCGCCCTCGTCTGCCTGGATGCCACCTTTTCTGGTGAACTCCAGACCGGAGGTGGTGTTGCGGATCAAGGGGTTGGGGCTGGTGCCGATGGCAATGATAACGGTGTCAACGTCCAGAATCCAGTTGGAGTTCTCCACCGCTACGGGCTTGCGGCGGCCCTTCTCATCCGGCTCGCCCAGCTCCTGCTTGATGAGCTCTATACCGGTCACATGGCCGTTCTCATCGCCATGGATAGCGCAGGGATTGTTCAGGAGGTTAAACTCAATCCCCTCGGCCTCGGCATGCTCCACCTCTTCTTTACGGGCGGGCAGTTCATCCCGGCCGCGGCGGTAGGTGATATACACATGCTCGGCGCCCAAACGCTTGGCCACACGGGCGGCGTCCATGGCCACATTGCCGGCGCCGACGACAGCCACGCGGTTAAATCTCTTGATGGGCGTATCATAGTCGTCGCGGTAGGCCTTCATCAGGTTGGTCCTGGTCAGCAGCTCATTTGCGGAGTACACTCCCAGCAGATTCTCACCGGGGATATGCAGGAACTGCGGCAGACCGGCGCCGGAGCCGATGAACACAGCCTCAAAGCCGTCCTCAAACAGCTCGTCCACGGTGATAGACTTGCCGATAATGGCATTGTTGACAATCTTGACGCCCATCTTGGTCAGGTTCTCGATCTCCGCGGCCACGATCTCCTTGGGCAGACGGAACTGCGGGATACCGTAAACCAGAACGCCGCCGGACTTGTGAAACGCCTCAAAAATGGTCACGTCATAGCCCAGCTTGCGCAGATCCCCTGCGCAGGTCAGGCCGGCGGGGCCGGAGCCGATGACGGCGATCCTGTGCCCGTTGCTTTCGGGAGCCACCGGCTCGGGCTTGTCCTGCTTTGCCATGTGGTAGTCCGCCACAAAGCGCTCCAGCCGGCCGATGCCAACAGACTCGCCCTTGATGCCGCGCACGCACTTGGATTCGCACTGCTTTTCCTGCGGGCACACACGTCCGCAGACTGCCGGCAGAGAGTTGGTGGATGTGATAATGTCATAAGCGGCGTCAAAGTCGCCCTCAGCCACCTTGGCAATAAACTGCGGGATCTTTACGCTCACCGGGCAGCCGGTGCGGCAGGGGCTGTTCTTGCAGTTCAGGCAGCGCTTGGCCTCGTCAATGGCCATCTCTGCGGTGTAGCCCAGCGCAACTTCCTCGAAATTTCCGGAACGGACGATGGGGTCCTGCTCGGGCATTTCGTTCTTGGTCATTCTCATATTAGCCATTTCTCTTCCCTCCCGTGATGTTGCAGATGTGCTTGGCAGCTTCATCCTGTTCGTCCTTATAGAAGGCCGCACGCTTCAGGAGGCTGTCGAAATCCACCTGGTGGGCGTCGAAGTCCGGGCCGTCGACACAGGCAAATTTGGTTTCGCCGCCGACAATCACGCGGCAGCCGCCGCACATACCCGTACCGTCCACCATAATGGGGTCGAGAGAAATGATCGTGCTGATGCCGTAGGGACGCGTCACATCCGCCAGGAACTTCATCATAATATCCGGCCCGATGGCGACGACCCGGTCAAACTGCGGTTTCCCTTCGGCGATGTTCGCCTCGATCTCATTTTTCAGAAATACGGTAGTGAAGCCCTTCTCGCCGTAGCTGCCGTCGTCGGTGCACATGATGAGCTTGTCGGAAACAGCCTTCAGCTCGTCCTTCAGGATCACGATGTCCGCGCTGCGGAAGCCCGCGATGAAGGTCACATCGATACCGCGCTCATGCATCTCCTTGGCAATGGGATAGGCGATGGCACAGCCGACGCCGCCGCCGACCACGCAGACCTTTTTCAGGCCTTCCATCTCGGTAGCCTTTCCCAGAGGACCCACGAAATCGCTGATATAGTCCCCTTCCGCGACGGTATGGAGCATTCTGGTAGTCTTGCCCGCTGCCTGAACCATAACCGTTACCGTGCCCTTCTCCCGGTCATAGCCGGCTACGGAGACGGGAACGCGCTCGCCCTGCTCATCCAGACGGAAGATCACAAACTGGCCTGCCTGCGCATGCCGGGCCACAAGGGGCGCCTCGATCTCAAACAGACAGATGGTCTTGGCTTCGTTCAGAAAACGCTTGGTCACTACTTTATACATTATTACACCTCTTTTGTTTTTGTGATCATAGCTTATTTATTTTACCAGTCTATACGCCATTAGTCAAACACTATTTCCGCTTTTCTTTATGCTTTTTTACCAAAAAATATGTCCCAGCACTTTGGTTTTATCCATTTTTTTGGTAAAAAGCCATAGTTTTATCGCGGCCATACAGCGCGCCGGAACATCGGCAACCAGCCGTGCAGCTGCTCCCCCGCCTCTCTCTCGGTCTGGATCTTTCCCGCGTCTGTCAGCCGCTTGACAAAAGAGCCCGAGGACAAGATTGCTTTCGGGTTTAAGGGCGTGTACGGAGACGCCATCTGCGCAGGAAACAAAAAAGCTCCTGCGGAGCCCAGGCTCCGCGGGAGCTTTTTCGCGGCATGCGGTTCAGGCGCCGTATTCCAGCTTCATGCGAAAAACATGGCCGCTCTCCGCCTCTCCCACAACGGTGCAGCAGTTCCCCTCCATCCCCCAGCGAACCCGTATATGCTCGCCGCAGAGGGCCTCGTTGAGATATTCAGCCGTCACGGTTTTCAGGCCGCATTCTGCCGCGCGGAGTCCCGTGCAATTCTCCGCCAAATCAAAATAGCAGGTATTGTTCATGTGTCCGTTCCCGTCCAGGTAGTCCGGCGGAACCACAAAATCGACCTCATGATCCGTAACCGGGCGCCGGATGGTTCCCGGCAGCCTGGCCTCCATTCCGGTCTGCAGCGGCTCGATGTCCACACCTCGCTCGTGGGGCGAGACCAACTGCCGGCTCTCCCGATCTACCACCGCCCACAGAGCGCTGGCAGAGAGCAGCTGCGCACCGGCAGCGTCCAGAAACCGGTAAAAACGGGGACACATGCCGTGCCGGCTCTGGCCGGGCCAGGTCTCGACCCGAATATGTTCCCCCGCTTTCGGCCAGCGCGACACCTCCACGTAGTAGCGGACGACCACCCACATAACGCCCATGGCGCGCAGCTCCGCCTCGCCAAAACCGAGGCTGCTGCTGTGCCCGCCGGCGCTCTCCTGCAGGAGCCAAAACAGGTATCGGGCGCTCAGCCCCTCCCGCGGGATTGCGTATTCCTGTACAAACACATTCATATTGTCACCTCAAATACGCAAGTGTGCACACGCCATAGGACTCCAGTGTGAAGCCCGCCGCTTCCAGCGCGGCCGAGTCGGTCCAGGGGCTGAGAATATAGCACGCCGCATCCTTTGGCGCCCCGCCCGCATAGCCGAAGCGGAAACGCGCAAAGCGCGTCGGGCTCAGGTAAGCGGCCGGATAAACCTCATATTCCACGGTATCCCGGAATTCTTCCGCCGGGGTCTCGCTGAAAAACAGCACCTGGGAGTAGTAGAGGCAGTGATCCAGTACGATCTCACCCTCGTGCTCCAGAGCGGCATCTATCGCCTCTTCCAGCCCGGCGCGGAAGCTGTAGGCAATCTCCTGCTGGTAGTCAGTAAAATACCAGCGGGTGAAGCAGCCGAAGGACAGGAGCCAGCCGGCCAGCAGCAGCGGCGTCAGTCTGCCGCGGAACAATCCGGAGAACCAGCGCAGGCCAATGGCGGCCAGCACAATCAGCGGCAGAAACAGCAGGTTTGCCCGGTTGACATTCACCTGCATCAGTGCCCCCTGTACCAGACCGGCCAGGAGCCACAGCAGCAGCGGGACAGCCGGTTCAAAACGCTTCCCCGCGCCGCGAAGCCGCCCCAGGCAGACCAGCAGACCCAGCAGCACAAAGGGAACGGCCAGCGGGTACAGCAGGCCGAAGCGGCCGGCGCTGTTCCAGTTCAGTCCGTCAGACTGCTTCCAGAGCATGGTAAACATGGTTTTGAGATTCTCCGGAATCCGCCGCAGGGACAGTTCCCCGGAACGCAGACTGAGCAGCCGCGGGATGGAGAACAGCGGCGTTCGGATCTCCTCAAGCCAGCCGAAGTTCACCGCGAGAAACAGCAGAAGCGGCAGAGCCAGCAAAAACAGCAGGAGCAAAGCCGCCAGCAGAAAGCGATCTGCCCGCAGTTTTCCATGCCGGGCGGCGTACAGCCCCTGCAGGAGCAGCACTGCCGGCAGTACCGGCCATACGGCCGCATAGGCGTAGAGCGACAGGCCGTAAAGCAGCCCCGCGGGGAGAAGAAAACGGCTGTCCTCCAGGCCGTGCAGGAAGAAACAAGTGCCAAAAAGCAAAAAGCCGGGAGCCAGGTTGGATTCCAGCCCCCAGCGGCTGAGCAGCACATGCCAGGGGCAGAACGCCAAAACCAGCAGCCCCCACAGGGCAGTCTCTTCATCGGCGCAGCGGCGCAGACAGCTGTACAGGGCGGGCAGGCTCAGGCAGCCCACCAGCAGCTGCGGCAGCCTTACGACCCAGACCTGCCGCCCGAACAGGGCCAGAAACGGCAGCATTAAGTAGGTCTCCAGCGCATTCATACCGCTGCCCCAGGCGGTCAGGTACACTGGCCAGACGTAGCCCGCGCTGTCCCGCCCGGTGTGCAAAAGGGACCACGCCTCATATCCTGCGAACGCCTCATCCTGGTTAAAGCCGCAGGGCGCGGCGCCAAAGCGCCACAAGCGCACACCGATTCCCAAGGCCAGCAACAGCCAGAAGACGATGCGATATCCTGTTGTTCTGTCCGTACGTCCGGCGTTCATGCGCTGTCCCCCATAAAGACGAAGGGGCCGGCCGATCTGCCGGGCCCCGTTTTTGTCAATGACTGTTAAAGTAGTACATGGCGGTTGTATCTGTGAGCACCGCGTCACATTTGCCGGTGTAGAGATAATCAAAGCACTCGGTCGTGCCGCCCGCGAGACGGGTTACCTGCCCCAGACGCTTGGCCAGGCGTTCGTCAGAGTTGAGGGCATCCATGGCCTCAACCGTGGAGCACATGGCCATTTTTTTATTATTCAGGCCCAGGCGGTTGTTGATCAGCGTCCCTTCCCGCACGGCAATCACAATGTCGTTCTCCACATAGGGGCCGTATTCCGCGTACAGGCCCTGCGCCACCTCGTCGTGATTCAGCGCCACACCGCCCCACGCGCAGTCAATATTGCCGGATGAGAGTTCAATATACACGTTTTCTTTCTCGATGGCCTGCATTTTCAGCGTCCAGCCCAGACGCTCGCACACGGCCATGGCGAGTTCTACGTCAAAGCCCCAATAGTCGGTGCCGGTGGGGTAGGCCATGGGAAAGGAGTTGACATCCACGCCGATAATCAAATCCCGCTGCGGGATCTCTTCCCGCTCGCCGTTCCCCAGGTCCAGCAGCTTGTCCAATGCGTCGGCGTCGCGCTCAAAGCGGATGATCCGATCACCAAACCACTTGACCGCCAGCTCGTCCACCTTGCCCTCTCCGTTGAGGGTTTCAATGGCCGCCTTCACAAAGTCCGCAGTGCGGTCGCCTGTGCGGAAGGCCAGGGAATACTCCTGCTCCACCAGAGTCAGGACGGTTTTGACGCGATAGGAACTGCCGCCGCAGGCTGTGCAGCTCAGGCACAGACACAGACACAGCACAATCGCAACGATTCTCTTCATTCTCTCACCTATGTATCTTCAGTGCCGCGGGCGATAGCCGTTCTGCCCCGCAGTCGCTTTCTCCCCCGCTTTTTTCTCCTGCTCGCGAGCCCTGGCCCGGATCGCCTCGCGCGCACGACGGGCCGCCCGTCTGCGGCGTTTTTGTGCGGAAACTGCCAGCAGGATCAGGATCAGCGCCGTCAGTCCCGCAAGGCCCAGAACCGCCGGAAGCAGCCAGCTTGCGCCGCCCGTTTTCTCTCCCTGCGCGGGTTCGGGCATCTGGGTGCTCTCCGCCTGAGCCGCCTGCTTTTCCGTACCGGTCTGGTTTTCAGCCGGCTTCGTCTGTGTCGGCGCTTCCGTCATCTCCGGGGTCGAAGCGGCCGCCGCTTCCTGGGCGATCCTCGCCTCTTCCCGCTCCTTAGCCTTCGCGTCAAGCGACAGGGAATAGTCCGCCAGATACGCGCCAACCTCTGCAATCCTGTCCTGATAGCCCCCGACGTTTCGGGTCATAACCGTGACGATGATCGGCGTCGGCGTGTAGACGATGGCGGCAATATGGTTGTTATTATTCCCGTTTGGCTCCTGATAAGCGCCGTACTTCTGGGCAAGCTCAAACCGGCCCTTCAGGCTCAGATTCAGATACCCGTCCGGCTGCGCCGGCAGGAGATACTCGATTACATGCGGGAACTTTTCCTCCCCGCCGTCGTAAAGGGTTTTCATGACCTGGGTCATGTAGCGGGCGGTATAATAGCTGGACTGATAAAAGTCGTCGATGAAATAATCCTCCGGCAGATCGGTAAACCGGATGGTCATATCGCTGCACTTCCCCAGATAGGTTCCGCCCAGATAATCCACCATGGCGTGCCCGCTGTCATTGTTGGATGCCGTAAGTGCCGTCGACTCCCAGTACTGCAGCGGCATTCCGAGAACCACGCTCTCCTGGGACAGCTCCCCGGCCGCCTCCTTCTCCGCCATCAGCATGGACACCGGAACCTTGTACAGGCTGGCAGAATACATCCATTGATCTGCGTCGTAATACCAGAATTCTCCCGTGGCAGTGTAGCAGAAGCCAACGGAAAAGCGCTGGTAATCTCCGTCCAGACTGTGCTCCCGTATGTAAGAATCCATCCATTGATTCAGTTCTTCTTCGTCAATCAGGCTGTCGTCAGAAGCGGAGGCCCCACAAATCCAGACAGGAAGCAGAAGGAGCGCAAGCAGGCCCACAAGTATTCTTTTTGTCGGCGTATGGTTTTTCATGCCGGTGTTCCTTTACGGCAGCAGAACAAAGCCCTCGCCCTGGCGGCAAAGCCTCGTCTCGTAATAAGCCTTTGCCGCGCGGATCAGCAGCGCGGTGTCCCGGGCGCCGGCCGTCTCATAGGCGGAGTGCATGGCCAGCTGCGCAAGGCCGATGTCCACTGCGCACAGAGCCACATGTCTGGTACTGAGGTTTCCCAAGGTTGAGCCGCCCGGCAGATCGGCCCGGTTGCTGTAACGCTGCACCGGTACCTCGGCCCGGCGGCAGATCTCTGCGAACACCGCGGCGGAGAGCGCATCGCTGGTGTACCTCTGCGCAGCGTTCCATTTGATCACAACGCCCCTGTTCATGGTCGGCCGGTCATTCCGGTCGGAAAACTCCGGATGGTTGGGATGTACGGCATGGGCGTTGTCCGCGGAGACCAGAAAGCTCCCGGCGAGGCAGCATGCATAGTCTTCCTCCGACAGGCCCAGCACGTCCGCGATCCGTTCCAGCGTTCTCTCGAGAAAGTCTGCGTCCGCACCCTGGCGGGTAGCGCTGCCCACTTCCTCGTTGTCGAACACGCAGAGCATGGGCACACAGTCGCTGTCGCCGCTCTGCAGAAAACCGTCCGCACAGGCGAACACGCACTGCAGGTCGTCCAGCCGCGGAGATGATATGTACTCCCCCGCCGCGCCCCAGATGCAGCCGGGAGTCCGCGGATAGAGCAGCAGTTCCGTGGCCAGAAGATCCTCCGGCGCGCATCCCGCCTCGCCGGCGATCAATCGGGCAAATTCCTCCGCCTGCTCTGCATCGCCGAAAAGGGGCAGCATATCCGTATTGGGATCCCAGCGCTTGCTCTCGTTGATACTGCGGTCCATATGGATAGCCAGATTGGGGATCAGCAGCAGATCCCGCTGCACGTTCACCAGACGCAGTTCCACGCCCGCTTCAGTCCGCACGGCCACCCGTCCGGCCACGGACAGCGGCCGATCCAGCCAGGAGGAACTGATCATGCCGCCGTAGCCTTCCACATTCAGCCGCGTATAAAGCCCTCCCGTGGGCACAGCCGCATTTTCCTTGATCTTGAAGCTGGGCGAGTCGGCGTGGGCAGCCATCAGGCGAAAGCCCTGGAGACTCTCCGTCGGCAGGCGAAACGCAAGCAGCGCGGAGCCGTTGCGCCGCACAAAATACTTCCCGCCGGGCAGGGCCTTCCAAGGCGCCTGCTCATACAGTTCTCTGTATCCCTCCGCCCGCAGGCGCAGGGAAAGATTCTCCACCGCGTGCCAGGCCGTCGGGCTGGCGGCGATAAAGTCCAAAAGCTTTCGGTTGATCTGCTCGTCCACGCTTCTCTCAGGAGCCGTCTGTCCTGGCTCCCCATCCTTCCCGGTTAATTGTCGTACTCAATTACATAGCCCAAACTGCCGCTGTAGAGCTCGGGATAGTCAGCGACGGGATCATCCCGGCTGTCGTTATAGACCCAGCGGTTGTTGTGCCACAAAAGCAGATAGTCTTCAATGGTGCCGTCGTAGCCGTCGTAATAGGACGGCTCGTTGTAATCCCAGGGATAATAGACCACCTCATCGGTGTTTTCCCAGACCAGCGTGTCGTCAATGCGGTGGCAGCCGACCCAGATGCGGCTCAAGCCGCTGTCAATTACCATCTGGACAATTTGATTGAACTCCTCCTCGTCGCTGATCACCGCCAGATAGCCGCCCTGTTCACGGCAGGCGTCCCGCGCCTCGGTCCAGCTCATGTCGGAGGAGATTACTTCATAGCGATGCCCTTTCCCTTGAGCGCCGGCGCCGTGGGTATCTGTCTCAGAGGCCAGACTGCCATAGTCAAAGGGGGAATCCTGGCCATCTGTTTGATCTGTTTCGGAAATCGGCGCAGTCGGAACGCTCACCAAGCCGGACGCATCGTCTCCCGCGTCCCCGGGCTTGCTGCCGCGCAGCGTGATGCCCCCCTGGAGCATGGTGTTCGCCACGATGGCGGAAAAGATCAGCAGCGCGCAGAGAATCAGCACTGCGGCAACGGGCCGCCGACGCCGCTGCTTGATTTCCTTGGCGAATTGCTCCTGCCGGTTCCCCTGCGTGCCGGTCACTTCCGTCATCGGCACCACAGGCGCCAGCTCGGGGTTCTCGTCAACCGTCAGAATGGGAATGGGCTGCTTGACGGGGGCGGCATTTTCCTTGCGGCTGCCGTGAGGCGTCGGCTGATAGACCCGGATATCCTCCCCCTCGCCGCTCATGGCCAGAGGAACCGGCGCAAGGGTCTCGTCCCCGTTTTCCTCCGGCAGACTGGCAACGGCATCGCTCTCAAAGGGGGGCTCTTCCAGCGGTGCGTTGAAGAGGGCGCGGATGCGCTCCATCTCTTCATCCACCTCCGGCTCGGACGGCTCTTCCGCCGCCGGCGGCGCGGCCGGCGTCTCCACTTCGGGGTATTCCTTTTCTTCGGCCGGCAGCTCTGCGCTCTCTTCCTCCGCGGTGCCTACGCTCTCCATGCCGGCATTTTCTTCTGCAATAATCGAAACCATAAGTTGCTCCAAATCACTCAGTTCGCCCTGATCCTTCCGGAACAGGGTCTTGGAACTGTCCTCGCCGCCGATATAGCGATTCTGCAGGCAGGAATCCACCATGGCCTGCAGTTCGCCCACCGTCTGATAGCGATCCGCCGCCTTGAAAGCAGTGGCCTTGCTGATAATGGGATACAGCTGCCGCCCTACAGATTTGGGCACGGAAAAGCTCTTGCCGTCCATGCGCGCCGCCGCATCCCCATCAAAGGGGAGTTTCCCGCCGGTTGCGCCGTAGTAGAGCAGCATGCCCAGGGCATATACATCTGTGGCCGGGCCGAGTTCGCCGCCCCAATAGAGTTCCGGAGCGATAAACTGAAGCTCCTGCCCCTCCCAGTCCGCAGTTTTACCCGGACCGACGGAAGCGCTGCCGTCCGCACTGAGGCGAATATTCTCAGGGTAAACGCCGCCGCGGTAGCGGTCTGCCCCCGCCTCCCGGCGGATGCAGGTGCACAGCTCCGACACCAGAGCGCACAGCTCCTGGCGGCTCATGCTCTTGATCCCCTCGCCCAGATTCTGTTCCGGAACGGATTCTCTGTCTTTCATAGTTCCCCCTTGAAAGATCGTCTTGGATTTCTGTCTAACAGTACTATGTTATCACAGGGCTTCGTTTTCGTCAAATCCATCTCACGTATGGAAAACGAGGCTCACTTCTCCATTTTATCCGCAAGCCTGGCAATGGCGTCGGCATAACCTGCAAGCTCCTTGTTGGGGCGGCCCTCGATGCTGTTGGCAATCTTCAGCAGCCGCTCCGCCGCGGCGACCATACGGGTAAACACGGGGCTGGTTTTGCGCTGGTTTTCTCCGGCTTTCTTTTCGATCGGTCTGCCCTCCGGCATACGGTCAAACTGGTCTGCAAGCAAATCATAGCGCCAGCCGCTGTACGGAGCGCAGGCCCGGTACCCCTTTTCCCCGTTGAGGCAGGCAACAAAGCTTTCCGCCGTGTCCGGATCCCCGTGGTTGACAAAGACCATCTTCGGCTTCTGCTCAAAGCCCTCCAGCCAGTTCAGCAGCCCCGCCTTGTCCGCATGGCCGCTGATGCCGGGCAGCGTATCAATCTGCGCCTTCACCTCAATATCCTCGTTGAAAAGCTTCACATGGTCTATCCCGTCCACCAGCAGCCTTCCCAGGGTGCCTGCGGACTGATACCCCACGAACAGCACCGTGCTCTCCGGCCGCCACAGATTGTGCTTGAGATGGTGACGCACACGGCCGGCGTCGCACATCCCGCTGGCGGAGATGATCACCTTCGGAGTTCTGTCCTCGTTGATGGCTTTGGATTCCTCCTCGCTTACGCTCAGCTCCAGGCCCGGGAAGACAATGGGATTGATGCCGGCACGGATCAGTCCCTGCATCTCCTCGTCCACGAAGTCGCTGTCGCATTGGAGAAAGATCGAGGTCGCTTCCACCGCAAGGGGGCTGTCCACATAGACCGGGAAATCGCCATGCCCCTTTACCAGATTTTTTTCCTTGATTTCACGGATAAAATACAGCGTCTCCTGAGTGCGGCCCACGGCAAAGGAGGGAATAATCATGTTTCCGCCCCGATCCAGGGTCGCCTGAATGCGGCAGGCCAGCTCCTGTACATAGTCCACCCGTCCTTCGCTGTGGAGCCTGTCGCCGTAAGTGGATTCTATAACCAGATACTCAGTGTCCCGCACATACTGGGGATCCCGCAGAATCGCTTGATCCCGGTTGCCCAGGTCGCCGGAGAAGGTGATCTTCCGATGCTCCTCCCCCTCGGTAAGCCATACCTCGATGGCGGCTGAACCAAGCAGGTGTCCCACATCTGTCAGGCGAATTGTCACACAGTCGTTGACCTGGATCCGCTCGCCATAGGAACAGGGGCGAAGCAGCCCGATGAGCCCCTCGGCATCGTCCAGGTCGTACAGCGGTTCCACCTCGTCACCGCCGCTGCGCACGGATTTGCGGCTCTTCCACTCCGCATCGGACATCTGAATGTTGGCACAGTCGCGCAGCATGATGTCACACAGGGAGCAGGTGGCCGCGCTGGCGTAAACCAGGCCGCGATACCCCTGCTTGTACAGTAGAGGCAAAAGGCCGGAGTGATCTACATGGGCATGGGTCAGCAGGACAAAGTCCAGCTCTGCAGGCTGAATCGGCAGCGGCTCATTGACAAGCAGGTCTTTCCCCTGCTCCATCCCATAGTCCACCAGCCCTCTCTTGTCGCCGACCTCAATATAGGTGCAGCTTCCCGTTACTTCATGCGCCGCGCCCAGAAATGTGATTTTCATCTTGACACCTCTTAGTATGCGCAAAACTTGTTTTTCTATATTTTACACTACCCGCCGCTTTGAATCAAGGCTTGTTCAAAAAACTAAGGCGGCATTTTTACCGGGCCGCCGGTGTAAAATGCCGCCTTACCGTCTCGGTGTGGCTGAAATCGGGACTTAGAATTCAAACAAATTGATCTGGCTGGTTTCAGGCAGATCCCCCAGGGCGCCCAGACGGCGCAGAGTCTCCAGGTGCGTCTGGCTGACCTTCGGGCAGGCCAGGCCCAGATCCTCCACGGAGATGATATTCTGCCCGCTGTCCCTGCAGTGCACCAGATCCTGGGCCGCCGCCTCGCCGAGGCCGGCCACAGATACGAACGGCGGACGCAGACGGCCATCCTCCGTGATGAGAAACTTCGAAGCATCGGAGGCATACAGGTCGATGGGGGCAAACTCGTAACCCCGGAGGTTGAATTCGTATACCGCCTCCAGCGTCACCAACAGATCCTCCTCGTTTGCGGTGAGATCCGTTCGCCGGCGCATCTCGCCGATCTTCCGGCGAACCGCCGCTGTGCCGCTGCACATGCTCTCGGCGTCGAAGCCGCCCTTCTGGCTGCGGCGATAGAAATAGGCGCTGTAAAAGGCCAGCGGCTTGTGTACCTTGAACCAGGCGATCCGAAACGCCATCATCACATAGGCCACCGCATGGGCTTTGGGGAACAGATACTGGATTCTCCGGCAGGACTCAATCCACCACTCCGGTACGCCCAGGCTCTTCATCTTGTCCTCAATCCCGGCAGGCCAGGGCTTTCCCTTGTGGAGATTTCCCTTGCGAACCGCCTCCATAAATTTGAAGGCAAGCGCCGGCTCCATACCCCTGCTGATCAAATAGAGCATGATGTCGTCGCGGCAGCCCACGGTTTCATCGACGCTGGCCACCCCATTGAGAACAAGATCGCGGATATTTCCCGCCCACACGTCCGTGCCGTGAGAGAAGCCGGAGAGGCGCACCAGGGTATCAAACTGCTTCGGCTGGGTATCCACCAGCATCTGCCGGGTAAAGGGCGTCCCAAACTCCGGTACGCCGATGGAGCCGGTCTTCCCGATAATGGGATCATCATCCGGCAGTCCCAGCGCCGCAGGACTGGTAAAAATGGACATGGTCTCCGGATCGGACAAGAGGATCTCCTCGGCGTTGACTCCGGTCATATCCTCCATCATACGGATCATCGTGGGGTCATCGTGCCCCAGCTCATCCAGCTTCAGGAGGTTGTCCTCCATGCAGTGGTATTCAAAATGGGTGGTGATGATATCGCTGTTCGGGTCATCCGCCGGATGCTGAACCGGACAGAAGTCTGTCACGTCCATATCCTGGGGAATTACCACAAGGCCGCCCGGGTGCTGGCCGGTGGTGCGCTTGATCCCCACGAGCCCCTGGGCCAGGCGGTTTTCCTCCGCCCTGGTCGCTTTGACGCCCCGCTCCTCCAGATACTTCTTTACATAGCCGTATGCGGTCTTTTCCGCGAGGGTGCCGATGGTTCCGGCACGGAACACATGGTCCGGGCCGAACAGCGTTTCGGTGTATTTATGGGCCTTGGCTTGGTATTCGCCCGAGAAATTCAGGTCGATATCCGGCGTTTTTTCGTTGCCGGGGTAGCCCAGGAAGGTCTCAAAGGGGATATCAAACCCATCCTGCCGCATGCGCGTACCGCAGACAGGGCACGCCTTTTCCGGCATGTCCGCGCCGCATCCGTAGCTCCCGTCGGTCACAAACTCCGTATGGCAGCACTTGGGGCAGACATAGTGGGGCGGCAGCGCGTTCACTTCCGTGATGCCGGACATATAGGCAACGACGGACGAGCCCACGCTGCCCCGGCTGCCCACCAGATAGCCGTGCTCCATCGAGTTCTGTACCAGCTTCTGCGCCGACATGTAAATGACGTCGTAGTTGTGTTCCAGAATGGTATTCAGCTCCGTGTTGACCCGGTTCAGCACCAGCTCCGGCGGGTTCTCCCCGTAGATCCGGTGCATCTTGTCATACACCAACTGCTTGAGATCCCGCGCGGAATTCTCAATCTTCGGCGGGAACAGTTCCCTGGGCAGCAGTTCAATGGGTTCGATCTGATCCGCAATGGCGCGGGTATTGGTGATGACAATCTCCCGGGCCGTTTCCTCGCCCAGATAGGCAAACTCTGCCAGCATCTCCTCCGTATTGCGGAAAAAGATAGGGCAATCCCGGTCGGGGTCGGAAAACTTCTTCGCCGCCTGGAGGATCTTGCGGTACTGCTCGTCCTCCGCGTCAAGGAAATGTACGTCGCTGGCCGCGACCACGGGCTTTCCCATGCGCTTGCCCAGCGCATAAATCCGCCGGTTATAGTCCTGAAGCACCGTCTCGTCCTTTACTCTGCCGTTCTCGACGAGGAAGGCATTGTTGCAGATAGGCTGGATCTCCAAATAGTCGTAATAGGCCGCGATTTTCTCCAGGGTTTTATCGTTCTCCCCGCGCATCACGGCGCCGTAGAGCTCGCCCATGCCGCAGGCGGAGCCCACCAGGATTCCCTCCCGGTACTGATTGAGCAGGCTCTTCGGCACCGTGGGTGCCCGATGGAAATACTTCAGATAAGACTGGCTCACCATCTCGTAGAGGTTTTTCAGGCCCCTGCGGTTTTTCACCAGCAGAATCATATGGTAGGTCTTGGCCACGTCGGTGCGGCGCAGGGCGTGGTACACCGTCTCAATATCGTCCACGGTCTTTGCCCCCTGCCGCTGCAGCATGGGCAGAAACTTCTCCATCATCCGCGCCACCACCATCGCGTCGTCGGAAGCCCGGTGATGGGTAAACTGGGGCAGGCCCAGATGGTTGGAAACGATGTCCAGCTTAAAGCGCTTCAGCTCGGGCAGCAAAGCCTGGCTCAGCGCCAGGGTATCCAGAAACACGGGGTTGAAGCGCAGGCCATTGCGCAGGGACGCCGCCGTCATAAAGCCCACGTCAAAGTGGGCGTTGTGGGCAATCAGGGGCCGGTTCCCGGCGAAGGCCATAAACTGTTCCATGGCTTCTTTCTCTCCCGGCGCGTCGGCCACATCCGTATCCCGGATGCCCGTCAGCTGGGTAATCTCCGCCGGAATATGCATGCCGGGATTCACGAATGTGTTGAAGGTTCCCCGAATCTCGCCCCCCGAAAAGATCACCGCGCCGATCTCTGTCATGCGGTCGCGCTGCGCATTGAGGCCTGTGGTCTCGATATCAAAGGCCACAAACTCCGCGTCCAGCGGCAGTTTTGACTTCCCCATGACGGCGCTGTTGCCGTCCATGTCGTTGACAAAGTAAACCTCGCAGCCGTAGAGAATCTTAATCCCGTACTTTTTCCCGGCCTTCCACATGTCCGGAAAGGCCTGCACCACGCCGTGGTCTGTCACTGCGATGGCCGGCATGCCCCAATCCGCCGCCCGCTTGACAACAGCCGCGGGATCTGTCAGCGCGTCCAGCGCCGAAAACCGCGTGTGTACATGCAGCTCCACTCGCTTTTCCGGTGCGTTGTCCGGTCGGATACAGCGCTTGCCCTTCATGATGTTTCGGGGCTCCAGCACCATATCGTCGTCATATTTGCTGTAACTGATCTCCCCCTGAACAATCAGGTGGTCGCCTTTGCCGATCTTGTTCAGAATGCTCTGGTCGTCGTCTGCACGCAGAAACCGGGTGACGCGGATGGAATTGGTGCGGTCCGTTATGTCAAAGCCCAAAACGGCGCCGCCCCGCTTCTGGAGCCTGCGGCTGCTGACATCAACCACGTCGCCCTCCACGGTTACCCGGCCGGATTCAAGGCTCAGCTCCCGCATGGGGATGGGGCGCTGCTTGATGGCCTTGCCGTAGAGTACAGCTCCCTTGGGCGCCTCCTTGCCGCCTGTCGCAGAGGGTTCTCTCTCGGAAACAGCCGCGGCTGCGGGTCTGGGTTGCGGGTAATCTGCCTGCAGCTCTGCCCGGGTCAGACCGTAATCATCCCGCAGGCGGGCACAAATCCCGCTGACCTCCGCGGGCGAAGGCGGAGCAGCAAACCAGGCACGCACCGTCAGGCTGTGCTCTGTCTCGCTCACAAGCACCTCTGTCACATAGGCGTGCTCCAGCCCGCCCGCCGCATGGGCCATCGCGGCGCAGCCCGGGAACATGATTAAAAATGGAGTATGTCCGCTCATAGGATATGCTTCCTTTTATGTGTAAATCGATCGGGGGCTATCCGTCCTCCGCTATCCGTTGTCGTTTTCAATCAGCGCCAGCAGCGCCTCGCACAGCCGGTCATAGGGATACGTACCCAGCACCTGACCTTTCCGAAACAGGATGCCCTTGTCCTTGCCGCCGGCGATGCCGTAGTCTGCCTCCCGGGCCTCACCGGGGCCGTTGACCACACAGCCCATCACGGCGACGGTGATATCCCGATCCAGACCCCGCACCATAGTCTCCACCCGGTTGGCGAGTCCGATCAGATCGATCTCCGTGCGCCCGCAGGTGGGACAGGATACGAACTTCACGCCGCCCCGGCGCAGCCCCGCCGCCTTCAGAATGGCGATGCCTGTGCTGACCTCTTTCACCGGATCCGCCGTCAGGGAGACACGAACGGTATCTCCAATCCCCTCGCTGAGCAGCGTTCCGATACCCACGGCGGATTGGATGGTGCCGTTCCACTCCGTGCCCGTCTCGGTAACCCCCAGATGCAGAGGAAACGCAAAACGCTCCGCCGCCAGGCGATAGGCCGCTATGGTCAGCGGCACCGCAGAGGATTTCAGACTCAGACAGATATCTTCAAATCCGAATTTTTCCAGCAGGCGTACATGATCCTCGGCGCTTTCCACCATCGCCTCCGGGCAGGGGTGACCGTATTTCTCCAGCAGCCGCTTTTCCAGGCTGCCAGCGTTCACGCCGATGCGGATGGGGATTCCTCTGGCACGGCAGACCTCCGCCACGGCTCTGACATTCTCTTCCCCGCCGATGTTGCCCGGGTTGATGCGGATCTTGTCAATCCCGCGCTCGGCCACCGCCAGGGCCAGGCGATAATCAAAGTGGATATCCGCCACGAGGGGCAGATCCACCTGCTCCTTGATTTTGTCAATGGCCTGGGCCGCGCGCATATCCGGGACGGCCAAACGCACGATCTCGCAGCCCGCCGCCCGCAGCGCCTTGATCTGCGCCATAGTTGACTCCACGTCCCATGTCTTGGTATTGCACATGGACTGCACCGTCACCGGCGCTCCGCCGCCGACGGTCAGATTGCCGACATGGATCTGTCTTGTCTGTTCCCGTGTATTCATCGTCTTATCCTCAACAAAATCCCGTTTTCTCGTATAGCATAGCATAAGCATGCGCCTCTGCGCAACAAAAACCGCGGAAGCGATGGAAGCGCCCCGCGGATTGTTGTCCATGCCGGTCAGCCTGCCACAATACGCAGCACGTCGTTATACATGACAAAGGCCATAAGCGCAAGCAGGAGGACCATGCCCGCAGCGTGGATATAGCCCTCGTATTTGGGATTCAGGCGCTTATGGGTAAGCCCCTCGATCAGCCAACTCACCAGCAGGAAAAACACGCGCCCCCCGTCCAGCGCCGGGATCGGCAGCAGGTTCATAATCGCCAGGTTCACCGCGATGAAAGCGGCCAGATACAGAATGTTGTACACCGCGTCTGCGGTGCTGGCCGCCTGTTCTCCGGTTTCCGCCATCAGATTAACAATTCCCACAGGGCCGGACATCTCCCGAAGCCCCACCTGACCGCGAATCAGCTGGCCCAGCCCCATCCAGACCATACGGCCGAACTCCATGGCCGTATCCCAGGTGCTGCGCAGCTTCACCCCAAGGGTGGCCTCCTCCGTGCCGAAATAGAAGCCGTACATCTTCGTCTCCTGCCCCGGGTATTCCATAGGAACCATGTAAAAATCGTCCAGCTTTACCTTCCTGCCATCGCGGATCATCACCAGATCGTGATGGCCGTCGCCGGTGTTCAGGAAATCCGACACATCGTAATACTGATAGATCCGATGTCCGTCAATCTTGTAGAAGCGATCCCCCAGCTGCAGGCCCTCCGCGCTCTCATAGGGGCAGCCTTCCATAAAACCTCTCAGCACCGGTGCGACAAAGGCCTTCGCCCCGCTGTACAGGCAGAAAATGACGAGCAGCCCCAAAAGGAAATTCATAAAAGCGCCTGCGCACAGAATGATCGCCCGTTTCCAGGGCGGCTGATTCACAAACGCCCGCGGATCTGCGGAGTTCTCGTCCTCGCCGAGCATGGCACAGTAGCCGCCGATCGGGATAACCCGCAGTGCATAGAGCGTCTCGCCCTTTCGCTTCTTCCAAAGGGCGGGGCCCATTCCCACCGCGAATTCCTCCACCTTCACGCCAAAGGCCTTGGCCGTGGCAAAATGGCCGAATTCATGCACGGCGATGAGCACGCCGAAGATCAGGATGGCAAAAAACACATACAAAACCGTCATAATTCAAACTCCGTTGGGGCTTCCGTCCCCGAAGCGCTCCCAAACCCAGGCGCGCGCGGCAGCGTCGGCCGCCAGGATTGTCTCCAAATCTGCAGCCGGCTCCGCGCCGATGGCCTCCACCGCGCCGGCCGCCGCATCGTAGATTCGGTTATAGCCCAGTCTGTGCCGCAGGAACAGCCCTACCGCCGCCTCATTGGCTGCGCTCATGACGCAGGGCGCCGTCCCGCCGCGCCGGGCGCAATCCATCGCCAGAGCCAGGCAGGGGAAATTGAACAAATCCGGCTCCTCAAAGCTCAAATCCCGCAGCTTCCAGAAATCCAGATGCGCAAACATGCTCTCGCAGCGCTCCGGATAGGTCAGAGCCAGCTGAATCGGCAGGCCCATATCCGGCACGCCCAGCTGGGCGATCACCGTGCCGTCTATCAGCTCCACCATGGAGTGGATCACACTCTGGGGATGGATGACCACCGTGATGTCCTCGGGCCGA
>JAEEGL012845096.1_pt1 | contig 22935 bp, 11 predicted proteins | sample 9134231 | NCBI WGS metagenome assembly JAEEGL01 (sample SAMN16246548, study PRJNA631951) | gut metagenome | biome: gut microbiome; feature: rumen; material: fiber-attached | host: Bos | place: Iran: Karaj | collected 2018-10 | reverse complement strand
TTCTTCGATGAACTTGATGGCGTCGCCTACGTTTTGGATGGTCTCAGATTTGTCATCGGGGATCTTGATGTCGAACTGCTTCTCAAATTCCATGATCAGCTCGACGGTATCAAGACTATCAGCACCCAGGTCCTGGCTAAAGGTTGCCTCGGGAGTTACCTCAGACTCGCTAACACCTAATTTGTCAACGATAATTTGTTTTACTCTTTCTTCAATTTCAGACATAGTCGTAATTATTAAAAGTTTGATAAAAATTTATATTCACGTTTTTTATACGCTACCAGGCGCTATCTCAACTCAATCAGGCACTTACCTGATGATGCTTCGATTATGCCCCTAGTTTTGAGACTGCAAAGGAAATACAAATTCTTCAAATAATAAAGAAAAATTTACTTAATTTGCGCCCCGTTGGGTTATTTTTAGACTTTAGTGGGTTGAGGCACAGTGTTTTTAAGTATATTTTCAAAGTTTTTACTTTGCAGCACTGTTAAAAAGTGTAATAATTGTCGTTTTGGACCCTCGTCCCCTGTCCTCACAGGGGCATCCCTGCACCAAAATCATCGGTTGGACTGCAGCAGTTCACCAAGGTTTAATCCCTTTGAAATTTTTTTATCAACACACCAAACTACCCAAGCTGAGGAACTCCCAACTCCTAACTTCTAACTTCTAACTCACAGCTCGTTCAGGTCAATCGTGAGCCCCTCGTTGGCCAGGCGGGTGGCGGGGAAGATGCTTTGGGCCTCTTGCAGCAGCGGCGTTTCGTCGAGATAGCGCTTGGAGAAGTGTCCCAGGATGAGTTGCTTCACACCGGCCTCGCGGGCAACGGTGGCGGCCTCGAGGGCTGTGCTGTGGTAGCGCTTGTGTGCCTTGACGCGCAGACTGTCATCGTAGGTGGCCTCGTGGTAGATCCAGTCCACGCCCTCCACGTTCTTGATGACGCGCTTGGAGAACTTGGTGTCGCTGCAGTAGGCGTAGCTGATGGTGGCATCGGCAGCTGTGGTCAGCTGGTCGTTGGGGACGACAAGGCCCTCGGGGCTTACCCAATCCTCGCCCTGGCGCAGGGCGTTCATGGCATAGTGGGGCACACCCAGTTCTTTCACTTTCTCGCCGATGATGTGGCGCAGCTTGGGTTTCTCCCTGAACAGGAAGCCCACAGCCGGCACGCGGTGAACGAGCGGGAAAGTCGTTACCGTCATGGCATCGTCCTCCCAGATGACGCGCTTGTGGGTGTCGATGACGTTGAAGCGCACCTCAAACGGGCGCTCGCGGCAAAAGTAGTCCAGCATCTGCCCGAACAGCTCGGCTCCGTCCTTAAAGGTGTGGATCGTCAGCGAGCCCGTGCGGTTCAACAGTGCCATCGTCGAGACCAGACCCGGCAGCCCGAAGCAGTGGTCGCCGTGCAGGTGGCTGATGAAGATGTGGTTCAGGCGCATCAGCTTGAGCTTCATGCTGCGCACGGCCAGTTGTGCTCCCTCGCCGCAGTCAATCATCATCAGGTTGTCGCGCACGTTCAGCACCTGGCACGACGGCTGGTGGCGCGGCGTCATCGTCGCGCTCCCGCATCCCAATATGTTCAGTTCGAGCCTAGTCATTAGACGATTGCTGCTTTTGCATCTTCTCTTCTATCGCGGTGACGGCATCTCTGTATTTTTGTGTGTTGGGGTGATCCGAGCCGTAGCACTGTTCACAAGCCTCCAATGCTTGTCGGTAGCATTTCAGAATCTCTCCAAAATCATTCTTGGCATAATAAATAGACGCCACGTAACCCAAGGCCATGATGGTGTTGGGATGCGCGGGCCCAAAAGCGGCCTGATAGGCTTCACGTGCTTTCTGGTAATAGCTGAGCGCATTGTCTAAATCCTCAAGAGCAGCATATACACTCCCGATGTTGAGATAGGAAAGGGCGGTACCTTCGTGATCCGTGCCGAGCACCCGTTCGCGCTGTTCGAGTGCCTTCATGTGGTACTCCATCGCTTTTTCGTATTCACCCATATTGGAGTAAATGACGCCCAGGTTGTTGTATGACTGCGAGAAATCCAGATTGTCCTTGTCCTGGATGGTGCGATTCCTGATGTCGAGTCCCTTTAATGTATATTCCAGTGCTTTTTCTAGGCTGTCTTGGTGCATGTAAATCCTGCCGATGTGAGTATAGACCAGGGCCGCGTCAGGATTGTCCAGGCCTTCGGTTTGCTCATAGATGTCCAGTGCCTTGTGGTGCCATTCCAATGACTGGTCCAAATCTCCCATGTGGTCATAGGTTAAGCCGATGAACTCAGTGATGAAGCCGGCTTCCTCACTGACTACTCCATATTGTTGCTGTACTTGTATAAGAGCCCGCTGATAGTAAGTCAATGCCTGGGGATAGTCGGCCATTTGGCTGTCGAAGAATACTGCAGCATATTGCAGCATTCTCACGTCGGTGGTATCGAGCCGCACGAGGCGTTCCAGATAATAGGCAGCCGAGTCATTCTGGTAGTTGGATGCCTGGATGGTGTATTTGCTGAAGTAGTCACGTTTGAGGTCTTCTAGCTCTTTGTCAATGTCTTCCTGCAGTTGCTGGGACAGTTGCTCTGACTTTTCTTTGAGCTGCTTTTTATTGAGCAGTTCCTGCTCGCGCTTGTCAAAACTGCCCTTGCGGTTGATGAGTTCGTCGGCCTGTTCCAGGTCGGCGTTCTCGATGCAGGCCTGTATCTCCTGGCTCATTTCGTCCATGCCGCTGTAATCGGTCGTGGCATAGCGCTCGGCCATCTGGTCGATGAGCTGGATATAGTTATTGTAGTTGGAGTTCAGTTCCTCATATTTCGCGCGGTACTCCTGCTCACTGATGGTTTTTTGTTTCAACTGCTTCTCGAGGGCAACCACTTTCTGGTCATAGTTCTTCTTGGCTTTGTCATAGGCCTTGTCCTCGATGCGCTTCTTGTCGTTCTCGAGCTGGGTGTCCGAGACCATGACGATTTCCAGGGGAACCGATGACGAGTAGGCAAACCGGCGACCCTTGAGCTGCTTGTCCACCAGCGAGTAGCCTTTCTTTTGCACTCGGGTCACAGTGAAGGATTCTCCCTGGCGCTTGCCGGGAATGGAGAAGGAGAACTTGCCGCCCTTCTTGCTCACGATGACGTTGGGATATTCCAGTACGTCGATGCTGACACCCGCGAGGTACTCGCTGGGCTTGCTCGGGCGTTCCAGTGTCCTCACGATTCCCGATTGCTGTGCCATGGCACTCATGCCGATGCACAGGCTAACCATCATCCACAATACTTTTTTCATCATATTCATCAGTTGTCTTGAGTTTTACTTTGCAAATATACGAACAAAAACCGGTTGTCGGGGGTATTGAACAAAAAAATGTGCGCTTGTTTCCCAACAACTCGCACACTTTAAACCTTAAAAATCTAATCCTATGAAAAAACTTGTCGCAAAGATACATATTCTTGCGGATTTGGAGCAAACAAAACGAACTAATATTTGTAAAATATGAATGAAAAATTGTTAAATTGCCCCCTATGATTTTTGATAGCAGATTTTTGGAACATTTATGTGGAAATATGGACCATAAATCAAAGAGCAGGTGCCCTGTTGGCGCCTGCCCTTTGAAAGTAGAATTATCGTGTGTTGTGTTGTGACTGTATCAGTATCCGATCGACAGCGTCATGTAGTAGTGGCCCAGGTTCTGGTATGTTGACAGGGTAACCCATCCGTTGCCGCTGCCACCGAACCAGCTGACGCCGCGGCTGTCGCCGGTGATGGGGGGACCGTATACTCTGCACAGACTGTTATAGATTCTGTCGTAGCGGTAAGTGTCGTTGTAATGGTTGTGGTAAATGAACTGTGCATTGACCAGCATGTCGGCATTATCGAAGTAGAGCATTACGTCTTCCCACAGGAAGTTGATCAGTGCTACATCTCTCAGGTAGATGACATGGTCGGCAAAGCCGTCAATCTCATAACCGTTGTAGTAGAGGTAGTCAATCGAAGTGTTAAAGAGCGAGCCGAAGCTGATACCCAGGATTCTGTCGATGACGGGAGCACCGGTGTAGTAGTGCCATCCGTAAGGAACCACAGGGCGATACCATTCTCTAAGCACAGGGCGATAGTAGCGTACGGGAGGGGGCAGGGGACGATGCCAACTCCAGGAGTGGTTCGTGTGGTGCCTGCTGAACTCGTCGCGGTAGTGGTGGCCACTGTAGTCGTAGCGGTTCTTGGGATTGTAACCGTTGACGTTGCGGCCCCTGTCGCCATGACGGCCCTTATCGTGTCCGCCCTTGTCGATGCCACCGGGCTTGCCGTTGCCGCCCTTGTCGATGCCGCCGGGCTTGTCATTGCCGCCGTGCCTGCCGTTACCACCACGGCCATTGTCACCTCGGCCGTTGTCGGGCTTGCCGTTGCCGCCCTTGTCGATACCACCGGGCTTGCCATTGTCACCTCGGCCGTTGTCGGGCTTGCCGTTGCCGCCCTTGTCGATACCACCGGGCTTGCCGTTGCCACCCTTATCGTTACCGGGCTTGATGTTGCCGGCGGGAGGGGTCACGCTGGGGCGGCCATCGGTAGTGCGGTTGCCCACGGTGCTGGTGCGATCGCTCTTGGTGACCTTGTCCATCTTGCCGACGCTGCTATCGCTGCGGCGGGTGGTGGAGGGAACGGTTACCGTGCCCTTGTCACCGTTGCCACGGGTGGTTGAACCTCCAACGTGGCTGCCTGCGTCACCGCTGCGGGTGGTGGAACCTCCAACGTGGCTGCCTGCGCCACCGCTGCGGCTGTTGCCTGAGTTACTGCGGTTCACCTGCGGGGTCGTCGTGCTGCGGCTTGAGCTCGTCGTGCTGCGGTTGACCTGAGGGGTCGTCGTGCTGCGACTTGAGCTGGAAGTGCTGCGGTTGACCTGCGGGGTGGCTTCGCTGCGACGGCTCATCGAGCTGCCTGCATTGCTGCTCACCGTCGGTGCCCCTGAGTTTTGTGAACGTGAGACAGCTGCCGACTGGCTTCTGCTGGCGCTGCTGCCTCCTTGTGAACGACTACGGCCCTGGGCCATGGCGTCTGATGCGCTGAAGATCAGGCATCCCATGAGAGCGAAGCTCATCATGATTCGTGTAACAGAAGTTTTCATAATTGTAACGTATTAAATGTACAACAAGTTGATTTTTCTTTGTCTTTTAGATGGCAAAAAGTGTGCACAGTTTAATGCATTTATACGGGATAAAATCGTTTAATCACCCCATTGGGCATAATCATGCGACAAACAGCCCGATTTTATAGATGAATCCCCCACAAGAAAACGAAGATAATCACAACAGTAAGCCCTGTGTTTGACCTTGACAGTGCAAACGCAGGGCCCATTTATTAATACTTTTGTTTAATTTTTCGAGCGAAGCTCGATTAAAGCTTTGAGGCGTTAGTTGTGCAACACCTTCAGGAAAATCAAATTAATCGGCTGCTTTCAAGAGCAGTTGCGCGTCGCCGTAGCTCAGGAAGCGGAAGTCGTGGTCCATGGCATAATCATACATGCCGCGCCACTTGTCCTGACCCACGAAGGCGGCCACCAACAGCAGCAGCGTGGACTGCGGCTGGTGGAAATTGGTAATCATTCCGCTCACGATGCGGTACTCAAAGCCCGGGGCAATCATCAGCTGGGTGCTGCCCATGTAGGTGTCGGCATGGTGGCGGTCCAGATAGTCGACGATGTTCTGCAGCGCCTTTTTCGTTGAAATCTCGCACGGGGTAGTGTAAGGCATCCACTGGGTGACGGTGAGTGCCTCTTCGTCGGCATCGGGGTTCTCCTCGAGTATCTGGCCGATGTAGTACAGGCTCTCGAGGGTGCGCACGCTGGTGGTGCCCACGGCGATGACCGGTCCGGGAGCATTGATGATGTCCATGATGACATCTCGCGGCACGCTGATGAACTCGTAGTGCATCGGGTGGTCGCCGATGTGCTCGCTCTTGACGGGCTGGAATGTGCCGGCTCCCACGTGCAGGGTGATCTCGCGGCGCAGGATGCCGCGGGCGTCACACTCGGCCAGCACCTCGTCGGTAAAGTGTAGGCCCGCCGTCGGGGCGGCCACGCTGCCGTCGATGTGGCTATAGACGGTCTGGTAGTCGGTCGAATCGCTCTCCTCGGTGCCGCGGTTCAGATAGGGCGGGATGGGTATCTCGCCGATGGCCTCGAGCACGTCGGCAAAGGTGATGCTATCCTCGCGCCCTACACCGCCGCCGTCCCAGTCAAAGGCGATTTCCCAGGCGTTACCGCGTTGCTCGCCACGTGTGGCGGCCAGGGTGACTTCACGGCCCTCGATGGTAACGGTCTGTGTCAATGCGCCTTGTTTCCAGCGCTTGCTGTTGCCCACCAGGCACTGCCACACGCAGTGGCCCGTGGTCTGGAAGATCTGCTCATAGTCGCGCGGCAGCACCGGCTCCAGGCAGAAGATCTCGATAGTCGAGCCGGTCTCCTTGCGGAACCTGAGGCGGGCGTTAATCACGCGCGTATTATTATAGATGAGTGTCGAGCGCTCGGGCAGCAGTGCGGGTACTTCCCAGAATTTCCTTTCCTCGATAGCGCCGTTTTTGTAATACAACAGTTTGCACTGCTCGCGTTCGGCGAGGGGGTGCTTGGCGATGCGTTCGTCGGGCAGGGGGTAGTCGTAGTCAGCGATGCGCAGGGCGCGTATGTCGTCGATCAGGGCCATGATATTACGAATAGATAATGAAGACGATGGTAAATAATAATGTAAAGATGAGCATGTTGCGTGCGGTCGCACCCAGCAGCGGGTTGAGGGCAGCGCCATCGCGGTGCTTGAGCTTGTACCAGGTGGCAGTGTGCATCACCAGGTACAGCAGGGGAATGGCAAAGGTCCACAGGGGGAGCAGTTTGCCCATGTTGATGACAATCATAATCCAAAAGGCGGCGAGAATCGCGATGGCGGTATAGCCGTTCAGGAAATAGGCAAAGGCCGTGGCGGGACGGCCCCAGATGACGGTCTGGGTCTTCTTGCCGGCGTCGCGGTCATCTTCCATGTCGCGGTAGTTGTTGACCAGCAGTACATTAACGCCCATCAGACCGATGGTGATGGAGAACAGGAGCACCAGCGGGTGCCAGTGCAATGCCATCACATAGTAGGTAAGGTTGACAGGCACAACGCCAAAGAAGATGAACACCATCAGCTCGCCCATGCCGTGGTACGAGAGCGGGTAGGGACCGGCACTGTAGGCAAAGGCACCCAGGGCGATCAGGATGCCGACAGGTAGCAGCCACCAGCCGCCGTAGGGGATAAGGCAGCACCCCACCACGCCGGCAGCAGCCAGCATGCCCAGGGTGGCATTGCGCAGCGTCGTGGGCTTGATGTCGCCCTCGGTAACGCCGCGGCGCGGGCCCACGCGACCAGGTTTGTCGGTACCCTTCAGGTAGTCAAAGTACTCGTTGGCCATGTTTGACACGATCTGTGCCAGCAGGGCGAAGGCCAGGCACAACAGGGCGGGCACCCACTTGAACTCGTGGTGCCACTTGGCCAGGCCGATGGCGATGATAACGCCGCTCATCGACACGGGTAACGTCCTGAGCCTGAAACACTCCAGCCATATTTTGATTTGTCGTTTCATGCGCTAAATAGTTGTTTGAGGATGCAAAATTACAAAAAGATTACCTTGCGTAGGTTAAAAACCGCGCTTTTTAGTCTCCGTCGGGTGGCAAGCGGGGGAGGCAATGCCGGTAAAGTGTAAAATTTTTAGACAAAAAATGACCAAATATTCAAATAGACGCATTTTTTCGGCATTAATAGTTTGATGCATCATCGAATAGGGCTTATTTTTGCACAACAAAGCAGATTGATAAACTAAATGGAAGTCAGTTATGGAACCTGTTCAAGAACTGAATCATGAGTCAAACCATGAGCCGCATTACAAGTCGGTGTCACACATTTTTAAGAATGGCTTCATACCCAGGCTGCGGTTCCGGCAGGCTGTCAGCCGGTGCGTCAGCCGGTATGCGACATTCAAGGGACGGGCTCGGCGCAGCGAGTTCTGGTTCTTTGGCTTGTTCGGGGTGCTCGCAGTGGTAGTTCCCCTTTTGCCGGTTTGCGTGCTGGGTATATTGGATGAGCGTGCTGTGATAGACTTGGAGTCCGAACAATGGATTGCCGCAGGGACGCTATCCATGTTCTTGGCGCTGATTGGCCTTTTTGCATTTCTGGTGTTGCTGATACCCACGTTGTCTGTACAGACGCGGCGTCTGCATGACGTCGGACTCAGCGGATGGTGGGTCGTGCTGTCGCTTGCTGTGGGCATTGTCGCTGGCATTGTCCCGTTTATTATTTTCGGCCCCACAAGCCTGGAAATGAATGAGATAGAACTGTTTGTGCTGGCATTCAGGGTGTCGAAATTTGCCGGAGCGTCATTATTGACGGCCTGTGCCGTGGATTACGCGTTGTTTTTCACGCTATTGGTGTTCTCGGTGTTTGACAGTGACAAGGGTATCAACAAGTATGGCCCATCACCCAAGTATATGTGTGAATAACAGGCAGTTACCCGTCTAAAATAGTGGATTTATAGTCAGTTGCTTAATAATATAAGATGAAACAGGCATTAAAATATTTCTTTATCTACCTTGGACTCATGCTCTTGGGCGCCGTGTTGTTTCTTTTTCCGGCACTCATCATCGAGATTATCACCAGTCAAGGCTTCTTGTCGTCCGATGGCGAAATCTCGCTATGGGGAATGGCGTTCATCATGATTGGTAGCCAGATTCTGCCTCTGATTGTCTTTTGGAAACAGAAGTGGTGTGATTATTCGTTCATCAAGGGTGTCAATTACAAGAAACTCCTCCTCTTGATGACGCTGGGATGGCTTGGGTGCGTCCTGGTCGATGCCTGTGTTCAGGCCTATGCGCCGCGCTTCGATTGGGATACCGATATCTTGAGCAGTATTGAGGGTATGTCGACTAATCCGTTGGGTATCATTAGCATATGCATCTTGGCACCCGTTGTCGAGGAGGGCGTCTGCCGTGGCGCTATCGAACGCAAACTGCTGGAAAAGGACTGGAATCCCTGGTGGGCCATCGTGATCTCGGCAATGCTGTTCGCGATCATGCACATGAACTTGACCCAAGGCATTATCGCCCTCATCCTGGGCCTGTTCCTGGGCTGGGTTTACTACTGCACCCGCAACATCTGGCTCTGCATCTTTGTTCATGCGTTGAACAATACCGTTTCTACTGTCCTCAGTCTTACGCTGAGCGACCCCGATGCCTTGTCCTCCTTCTCGCTGCCCGTCAATCTGGTTTTACTGTTGGCTGGAGTGGGCTTGGTGTATCTTGGGGCCAACTTGACCCACAAGACGATGGATAGCGAGGGGCGATTATCTGCCTGAACGGGCAAATTTTAGAACCAGCGGTCATTTTTTCCATTGATTTGGCCGATTGTAAGAAATTGTTTACCTTTGTGGACTGTATGACATTGACTTGCAGTCATCAAAGGTAAATTCACTTAAAAATCAAGGATAAGATGGAACAGAATCAACCGCAACCCCCTGTGTTTAATCCGCAGCAGCAGCCTCAGCAACCGGCGCCGCAGTATCAACCCCACGTGTCCGCCAGCCCGATGATGGATCCCGTCACGGCGGTAAAGACGTGCTTCGCGAAGTATTTCGACTTCAAGGGACGTGCCCGCCGCAGCGAGTTCTGGTGGTTCGCCCTGTTTGTGGTCATCGTGTCATCGGTGTTGTCGTTCTTTGGCATGCTGACGCCCATCGTCGGCTATTTGAGCCTGGCGTTCAGCCTTGCTGTCCTCATTCCCGAACTGGCAGTGCTGTGCCGCCGTCTGCACGACACGGGTCGCGGCAGCTGGTGGGTGGCACTGATGGCCCTCTTGATTGCCGGCTATTATGGCTCGTTTGCCACGCTGATCGGCAACAACTTCACTGAACTGGCAACTGCCACCAACCCCCAAGACGTGATGGGAATGGCTCAGGAAATGGCCAACTCGATACAGGAATCGCCGGGATTGGCTACCGTGATGATGATTTGCAGCATGGGAAGCATTCTCTTGGCTCTCATCATGCTTATCTTTACAATAAAGGATAGCGATTGGGGCGAGAACAAGTACGGCCCCTCGCCTAAGTACAAGTGAGGCATTAGGCATTAGGCATTAGGCTTTAGGCTTTAGGCTTTAGGAATTAGGGAAGCACAGTTGACTACTGCACCTCCCTAATCTATTTTCACTACTCACTAATCACTACTCACTAATCACTACTCACTAATCTCTAATCTCTAATCTCTAATCCCTAATCTCTAATCTCTAATCTCTAATCCATCAGATAGAGAGTCTGCGAAGCAGGTCGAGCAGATTGCGGTCGATGGGTTTGTCGTCGTGGATGGCCTTGGAGAAGGGCACATAGACGATCTTCTCGTCATCGTCGCCAATCATGACGTTGCGCTGGCCTTCCAGCAGTGCGTCGATGGCGGCAGCACCCATGCGTGAGGCCAGGATACGGTCTTGGGCCGTGGGTGAACCACCGCGCTGCAAGTGGCCCAGGATGGTCACGCGCACGTCCAGTTCGGGATACTCCTTGCGCGCTCTCTCAGCCAGACCCATGGCACCGCCGGTGATGGGACTCTCGGCAACCAGGACGATAGATGAATTCTTGCTCTTGCGGAAACCGCTGCCAATCAGCTCTTTCAACTGGTCAACCTCAACTGATATCTCGGGGATGATAGCGGCCTCGGCACCTGTGGCAATGGCACCGTTCAGGGCCAGGAACCCCGATTCGCGTCCCATTACCTCGATGAAGAACAGGCGCGAGTGACTGCTGGCGGTGTCGCGGATGCGGTCCACGCACCACATGATGGTGTTCAGTGCCGTGTCATAGCCGATGGTGTGGTCGGTACCTGCCAAGTCGTTGTCGATGGTGCCGGGAAGGCCCACGATGGGGAAGTCAAACTCGCTGGCAAATTGGCGGGCGCCGCTCAACGAGCCGTCACCGCCGATCACCACCAGCGCGTCAATGTCGTGTTTCTTGATGACCTCGTAGGCACGCTTGCGCCCCTCCACTGTCCTGAACTCCTTGCAACGGGCGGTCTTGAGGATGGTGCCGCCGTGGTGCATGATGCTGGAAACGCTCTGGGTCTGCAGGTCGATGATCTCATCCTCTACCAGGCCCCTATAGCCGCGGTAGATGCCTTTCACCTTGAATCCGTTGAAAATTGCCGTGCGGGTGACCGCGCGGATTGCCGCGTTCATGCCGGGGGCGTCGCCTCCCGAAGTCAATACGCCGATAGTCTTGATTGCTGCCATGATGTATCTGTTTTTGGTTTTGAAGATATCGGCAAAGATAAGGCTTTTTTTTATATCTGCAAATTATCGGCGAGGCACAGTCGGTTTGATGCAAAAAAAATAAAAACGGCGGCTACTCACGCAGACGCCGTTAATTCTCATGTTTTATTGCTTGCGTTTCTTAATAGGATCTAGCCTTTTTAAGGTTGGGCTTTTAAATAATCATTTAATCAACATTAACTACCATCAAAAGATTTTCCTTAGCTTTATATATTATTTGATCAACTCTATTCGCTCTTTATTGATCAATTCTTCCAAAATCAAAAGATAAATTCGGAGAAATGCTCTTTGCGATGCAAAAGTACTGCCGTGTCCAAATATTTTGTTATGAATAATAGTAAAAATCATTTGTAAGATTTGTTGTTTTTTGACCTCAAACTTGTCAAAATTTTACCTGCAAAATATCTAGAATATTGATAATCACTAAGATACAAATACAAATAAGGGTAATAGAAATCAAATCACAAAAGTCAACTATTTTTATAGAAAAACAGGGTCGGAAATCTCATGATTCCCGACCCAAATTGTGGAAAAATTTCCTTAATTTGGCATTATTTCGCCTCGGTGATAATGGTCTTGCCGGCACTATGGGCTGTCAACTGCGGAGCATACTGGCACTGGATGGTGGCGATGCCCGAAGTGAATTCGCCGGGGTTGGTCACCCACACGTCATAGCCGATGATGTGTGTGCCCTTGTTCAGGCTGTTGATGAAGACGTTGGTCTGGGTGTCCTTGGTCTCCTGATAGAACCAGGTGTTGTCCTCGCTGCGGTAACCCGAGAGCTGGTCAACGGGCTCGAAGCAGGCGGCGCGCTCGTCGGTCATGGTCACGAAGTCCATGTCCTTGTTGGTCTTGATGATGACACGCACCTTGACTTTATCGCCCACCTTGAATGAGGTGGCCTGGTGCAGTGAGCCGTCCTGGGCATACACGTAGTATTCCTTGCTGATGGAAACTTCCTCGATAGCCTTCTCCTTGACCTGGGTCATCGGGGCCTTGAACTGGCTGTAAACAGCGCCCCAAGCGGGTCCCTTGGCCGTGCGGTCGATGACGACGCTGCCAGCGGTGGTGGCAGGCAACGTGGTGCGGAAGTAACCCACATACTGCGCCATCTTGTTAAGGTTGACGGGTTGTCCTGCTACGGTGATGCTGGGTGTGGTGCTGCGTTCGAGCCACTGGCTACCGGTGCTCAGGATGCTGTAAACGGCATCGGCGGCGAGACTATATGTGCCCCAGTCGTTGCTCTGCTTCATCAGCAGCATCCACTTGCGTATCAGGTCAATTTCCTGTTGGTGGGGATCCACCTCGTTCATGGCCTGCAGGATGGTGCTGGTATAGGCCACCTTGTCCAGTTCCCACCAGCCGTAGCCCGTCTGCAGGTTGTCCCAGTACATGCCCAGGCTGGGCTTGACGATGGCAAACTGGCGGATGCTCTCGATGATGGTGCGGGCCGTCTTCTGGTAGCCGTTGCGGTTGAGCGTCATGGCGTAGTAGGCCTTCTCCTTGAGGGTGATGCCCTTGTCCCAGTTCTTGTCCATGTACTTGACCGTCTTCTTGAACAGGTCGGTACTGGCGCTTGACTGCTGCTTTACCTCGGGGAAGAGGGTGCGCGTGTAGGCATAGCCGGTGAATTGGCGGTAAGGCTCTTTGCTGTATTTCTTGGCCTCGTTGAACAGGCGCACGTTCTCGTTGTCATAGTAAGCGATGGCGCGACGGGTCATCTCGGCCAGGCGGCTGTCCTCGGGCAGGTAGCCCAGACGCTTGATTTCGCCGATGAGCTGCAGCACGGTGCCTGTAGTCCATGCGTTGGACTTGCAGCCCGGGTAGCGGAACCAGGTGAAGCCGCCGTCACCCATTTGCAGCGACTGCAATGCGGTGATGATTTTCTCATATTCCTTCTTGACGATGGCCTCGTCAAAGAGCTCGTTCAGCTTCGACATCCTCAGCGTCTGCTGGTCGGCCTCTCGCATCCAGGGCGATGCCAGCAGGGTACCGATTTTGAGGTCTTGGTTCTTCTGGAGCATCGACACCAGGGTGCTGTCCTCGTCATGCTGCTTCCAGTAGGTGACGGCCTCCTTGATTTGAGGCTGTGCCTTGGCTACGCCTTGTGCCACCTGCAGCGCGAACAGGCTGTGGGCGGCATGGGTGGCAACGTTGTAGTTGTCGCTGAAGATGGTGGGCAAAGCCAGCACGCAGTACCACACGGGATTGTCGCAGTACTCCAGGGTCACACGGGCGTCCTTGGGGAACTTGGGCAACTGGGTCTCGAAGTGCCCTTGGGCGGCCTCGATGTAGAACGGCTCGGTCTCGATGACGGGCGATATGGTCGTCAGTACGGGCACCATCACCTGCTCGCCGTCACCAAAGCGGTCATTGGCGGCCTTGATGCGGAAGCCCATCATGGCCACGGTGTCGGGCACCTGCCAGTCGATGGTCACTGCCTGGCTGCCGTTGGGGTCGAGTTGCAGGTTGAAGTTGCGGGTGGCGTATATGTCGCCTGAGCGCGGGTCGAACAGCTCGATGACGGCGTCACAGGCTGCCTTCTCGTCGGTAGCGTTCTGTACCGTGGCGGCTAGCGTGGCCTTGTCGCCCTGGCGCAGGAAGCGCGGCATGTTACTGCGCACCATCAATGGCTTCTGCGTCAATACCTCGGCTAGCCATGTGGAGCCTAACATCTTCTTGTCCCATGCCACGGCCTGGGTAATCCAGGTCGTGTTGAAGTTGGGCGCCTCAAACTCAACCTGCACATTTCCCATGTCATCGCTGGTGAGCATAGGCATCCACAGTGCCGTCTTCACGTCGCTCTCGCGCAGGGTTACCTTGTCCAGGTTCTTCTCGTTGACCTTCGCCTCTACGGCGTTTTCATCAGCAATCTCTTTTTTGAGAGCCATGGTAACGACACGGTCTTCGGAGCCTAACTCATTATCCATTCGGCCGAATGCCGCATCAGTCTCATAAAGTTCTTCTTCCATCACCCCGGCATTCTTTGGGGCGGCACCCAGCGATTGCGATTTCATCATCCTCGTTGTGCCGAAACCTCTGCTGACGCTGTATCTGGAGCCGAAGAAGTCTTGATTATAGGTATATAGCCATGGCAGCCTGGGCATTGCATCGTCAGAAATCCCATAATTTTGGCCTACCCAATGGGCCCAAGTGGAGTTGCTGGCGTCCAGATAGTTGGTGTGGGCATTTACCACGCTCATGTAGTGCCTCCAGCTGCTGAATGCCCAATCGTTGCCCTCGATGCTGGCGATGGCCTTGTCGAACATGTCGAGCATCATCGCGCCACGCACGGGTTTGCCGTTTTGGTCGGTGATGGAGAAAGTCCAGTGCTCCGTGTTGCCAGGCACGAGCTTGTCGCGGAACGACGTGGCGGTAACTTTCACGGCCTCGGCCTTGTAGGGATTCTGCAGCATGACAGTCTCTTCCCACAGTTTGGTGCCGTAGTGGGTAATGAACCTGACAGTCACGTCTTTTCCTGCCTCTTTAGGCAACATGACGGTAAAGTCGTGCATCCCCTTGTCGTAGTTGAGCCAGCCTTGGGCAATCACCTCATCGGCCGTGCTGGCCACATAATATATATAGGCCTTGGGCGTAGATACGCCTATGCTGATGTGGCCCACGTTCTTTTTGTCAACACTCTGCTCCAGCGGGTTAAGCCACAGCGGGCAGTCCTTGACGGGTGCCGTCTTGTCGCCCTTGCGGTAGAGTGTAATCACGCGCTCCACGTCCACGTCCTGTTCGCCCTCCTCGGCATCGAGGATGTGGAATTTCAACTTATATTGGCCCGAAGGCAGGCTGGTCAGGTCGATGGTCGGATCGGCAGTGCTGAGGTTGCCGGTCAAGACAGGTACCTTGCCGTCGATAGGGGTGACCTCCCAGGTGCAGTAGGTGTCGGGGTGTTCCTCGTCGGTGGTGTTGTACTTCAACGGCAGCTTGATGGGCTTGTCGTTGAGGTAGATGTCGTTGTTCTCGCTGCCCAACTCGATGCCGCGGCGGGTGCCCACGATGAACGAGGTGCTCTCTTCGTGCGTTTCGCCGGCGTCGGTGGTGACGGTGGCGACAACCTCGTAGTTATAGCGTGCCCAGCAGCGCTTGCCGGGCTTGTAGCCGATGTTCTCCTTGAACAGTTCGGCAGGGTACTCGATGGTGAAGTTACCCTGTTCATCGGTGACGACGGTGGTGTATTGCAGGTGTTCGCCGTCATTGTTACGCATGCGCCACCACCACCAGGACCACTCGTTCTGGACAAGCGACAGGCGTACCTCGGTGTTCTGCACGGGCAATCCGCTATAGGTCATTGCCTTACCGGTTACCTTCACGGGCTGGCCTGCGATATAACTGCGGCGCGGGTCGGGGAAGGTGACTTCAAACGTGGGCGTCTTGTACTCGCTCACGCTCACATTGTGCCAAGCGAGATGTTTGGATTTATTGCCTTTATCCTTCAGCTCGATGCCAAAGCGGCCGTTCATGCGGTCCTTGGGCACGACAAAGGTGCCCTCGATGCGGCCGAATTCATCGGTCGTCACCGTCACGGTATCTATCGGCTCGCGGTTGCTGTCCATAAAGCTTACTTCTAACGTCTTGCCGCTGAGCACACTGCGGCCTTTGTCAGTCGCATTATAGACGATGGCAGCCCAGTGTATGGTCTCGCCAGGGCGATAAACGCCCAGGTCGGTATAAACCTCGGCCGCATTGTTGCTGTTGCTGCGGTTCTCGATGGGAGAGTAGTAACTGATCAACCCGTAGCGGTCGTTACCCTTGATGGCGGTCAATTCCCGGCCAAAATCAATGGTGCCCTTGGCATTGGGGCGGCTTGTGATGGCAAGCGTTCCATCGGTGCCTGTAGTGCCCACGGTATTGCCTTTCTCGTTCTTGATGGTCACGCCCGACAGGGGTTTGCCGGTAGTGATATCAACGGCCACAAGGCGGTCCTTGTGATCGTTGCGGCTGACGGTGAACGTGGCAATGTCGGTCACATGCAAGAGGTCATAGCGACTGACGTCGGGATCAGCACTCTTGCCCGAGTCGAAGTCGGAACAGATGACATAAACGCCATAGGGTAGGGGTGACAATGTGGTTGTTACGTCACCGAAATCAAACGGCACATTGCCCTGCACCGTCACGGGATTCCGCGAGACGAGCTGCAACTTGCTCTTTTCCAGCCGGTAAGCGGTCAGCAAGTTGTCTGGAACGCGATAGACCTCGATAATGAACGACTTGGCGTTCTTGCCATTGGCGTGCACGGTGATGCTGTCACGTGAAGAACGCACCTCGGGATAACTGAGGTAAACTATCTTCTGCTCCAGGGCGGTGATGGAGTTTTTTACCCCAGCCGTGAAGATGGAGTTGGGGAATCGATCCACATACTCCTTTAATGCCTTGTAATGGACTTTGTTGTTCTCCCACGCAATGTGATTCAGCAGTTGTGAACAGTATTCATTCTCCTGGTATTTCCTGTAGGTCTCGACAGGAATAGGGTGCTCGGTCTGGGTGATTGCATAGATGTGCGCGGGCACGTTGCCCTCGGTCGAGGTCCGCCAGTCGCTGTCGATGCGCGCTTTCAGGTCCTCATTGTCCATATTCATCTCGTTGAGCATCTCCTTGCCCTTCATCAGCATGAATTCGTGCAGGGTGGGGATGTAGGTGGCACCCAACTCGTTGTACTTGATGATGTCGGGTAGTGAGGTCACTGCCACGGCTTTGAGCGCCTCGGGTTCGGCCAGGCTTTTCTCGATGAGCTCGGTAATTTTCTTGTCGAATTGCTCACGGTCCCACTCGCTGATGTCGGCAGGTGTTTCCTCGACGGGGTTGTTGCGGTCGCTCCAGCGGGCGTAGCGTTCGCGGTAGCCTTGATAGACCATCGCCTCGAGGTAGTAGAGCAGGGCGCGGATGTGCGGGCGCTTGTCCTTGCCGGCGGCCGTCTCGATGCGGGAGATGATGTCGGCCATGTTGTCCTGCGAGATGCCGCTTTGGGCAATGCTGTAGCGCACCAGCGCATCGACGAGCAGTTGTCCGTCATCGCTGCCTTTCAGCGCCTTGTCAAGGTCGGCAAGCGCCTGCTTGCTCACGTCTTGCGGGAAATTGAAGTCAATTTCCTTCTCACTGCCCGATGAATGGAATGGGAATGCCATAAATAGTAGTACTATAGTTAAGATGTGAATGATTGTCTGCTTCATAGTCATTCGGTGTTGGTTTCGTTATTTATAACTCCAAAGTTACATAAATAATGTGCAAACACCGCGCCACCACACTCTATTTTGCAATAATTAACCATTAGTGCAAACATCCGTAACTGTTCCAGCGACTTAACCTCACGCTAAGGCGTTGTTTAGTTTCTAGTTCATAGTTTCTAGTCCCTAGTCCCTAGTTTCTAGTTGGCATCCGCATCCTTTTGGCCTCATGCTAAGGAGTAAAGCCGCTAAGTTGTTGTTTATTAATCAGTTGAGAGTTGGATTGTTTGTATTATCTGTTAAATGCTGTTAATTTTGTAAACATTTGTCATATTTTGGATATAATTGTTTAAATTTGCAAAACAAACCCTGGCAATACCATTTTTATTAACAATAAAAACTAAAAGCTTATGAAGAAAATCCTTTTACTACTGTTAGGACTCACCCTTGCGGTGGGAGCCTCGGCTGGTAATGACTCACGACGAGGTTGCCTGCCAGCCAAGCAGTCAGTCTTTGCCCAACAAGCCAAGGCTCATGCCGAGGCCAGAAAGGCCAAGCAGGAGGCTGCACGGCAAATGTTTGTTCAAGAACTCAAGGCTCGTGCCGAAGCCCAAATGAACAGTGGCGGCACCCGTGTCATTGACCAACAGCCCGAGGGCGATGTGCTGACCTTCACCCACTTCAGCTACGGCCTGGGCAAGGGATCGATAGCAGAACAGGAGGTCTGTGAATCCAAAATTGTCATTGCTCCCGATGGGACGACAGTGTATATCCAAAACGCCGTCAGCAATTACAATGCGTGGCTAAGGGGCACCTTGTCAGGCAACAAGATTACAGTGCCGATGGGACAATCAGTCTATGAGGACGGAGATCGTGCCATGAAAGTTGTGTGGGGCTCGATGATCACACATGATGGTTATTTAGCAGTTCAACCTAAAACCAATGTGTCAAATGCTACCTATACCATAGACTTTGACAACAACACCATCACGCTGGACAACACCAATTTTGAGCCAACCGGCCCCAATTTTAATCGCCAAGAAGTCTCGGTAGGCACCTCTGGCTTATTGGTGGCTTGGGATTATGAGCTTGAAGAGGACTATCTCTATTCCTATAGCCTCGAGTGCGCATCCTATTATCATGCCAAAAGCACTGGTATCATCTATGACGAACCCCAGGGCGAGCATTTTGTTTACAATAGATCAGGAATTTACATTGATAGCAAGGGCACCGAATCAGAACAGTATGGCAAGGTGCATGTTGTTTATGATCCTGATGGATTGACGGTATATATCTTTGATATCGTGGCTGGAACCTTCGGGAATATATGGTCATGGGTGAAAGGTACCGTCATTGGCGATAAAATCATAGTGCCATTGGGACAATACATCAATTATCAGAGTGATTGTGGTTTGGTACTGGCATGGGGAAATTACGCATGGGATAGCTTTAATGATCAATACTGCTTCTCTATCGATCCTCGCGTGTCTACTGTCACCTATACCCTCGATGGCGATAACCTCGTGATGGATAATACCGGCGTCAACGGTGACACAAGAACAGGTCTCGCTGCCTATAGGGATACTTACTACTATAATGAATATGAGTACTTTGAGTATAACACCGTATTTATAGGTGCCCCTCATGTCATCTATGACCAACCCAGCGGCCATGCAACCACCTCTAAGCACACCGCCAGAACGCTTTTCTCGAATAATGCTGAAGTTTCCAACTCAAAATGTTGGGCGAGGATTGTTTTTGACTTCTCGAGCAGTACCATTTATCTGCAGAACCCCATTGCCTGCGCCCCCGAAGGCTCATGGGTAAAAGGTACCATGACCGGCGACAAGATTACCATCCCACTGGGACAATACATCTATTGGGACGTAAACAATGGTGAGGGTGTAAAGCTGGTATGGGGCACAGCCCAGATGAACGATGGCTCTCTTGTGATTGAGGAAGACCCCACAGTTACCGAAGCCACCTTCACTGCCAATGACGATGGAACCATCACGCTGGACAACGCCTATGGCGGTGTTGACCGAGACGGCGCAACAGGTCTAGTTGCCCTTTGGGTGTCGGAATCGGGTGGCTATCCTTACTGCATGGAGTGGGATTCGAAGTATGTTGCAGCAGAACCGCCGACGGTTATCACCGAGCAGCCCGAGGGCGAAGAGGTCGAGCTCCAGCATACTGCCGGCTATTACAACATCGGCAATGGTGAATTAGGAAGTGCCGACCTTCCCACAAAACTCGTTTATGACCCTGATGGAGAAACGGTTTACCTGTTGAATCCTGTTGCAGGAATCGCCGACGTGACTGAATGGGTTGGCGATGGCACATGGGTAAGAGGCACCATTAACGGTAACACAATCACCGTTCCCACGGGACAGTATCTTTGCTGGAGTGATGAATATCTCTCTGGACAGTATTTGGCATGGGGAACAACCGAGATTGACAACTATGGTTATGTTATCTTTGTTGAAGACCCCAGTGTGACTGAAGTTACCTATACCATCGTTGGCAACACCATCAGTCTGAACAACTCCAGTGGCGGTGATCAAGGAGTAGGTGCCATCGGTCTGGCAGCTACATGGGACGATGGTTACAATACTTCTTACGTCGAATGGGAATCGCTCTTTACCGCCGATCACGACCTTATCGTGACCGAGGAGATCGTGGTGATTGAGGATGATCCCGAGGGCGAACTGGTAGAGTATGGTCGTTCGGGTGAGGGGTATATGATGCCTGAAATGCCCCAGAAGAACCGCTCTATCGACATGCCTAATTTCGCTGAACAAAGTGGTACCATCAAGGTGGTTTACGCCCCCGATGGCGAGACGGTCTATCTGCAGGATATCGTGGACTGTGGCATGCAATACAACCGCGGTACCTGGGTAGAAGGCAAGGTGAACGAGGGCCGTACCCAGATTACCGTTCCCCTGGGACAAGGCGTTTACTATGATGAAGGCAAAGACGAGTATCAGGTGCTCGCTTGGGGCTCCACCTCGGTGGGCGCTGCCGATGAGTATGGCGATGCGCCGGTCATCTTCACGCCTGACCCCAGCGTCGAGGTTGTGACCTTCACCATCGAGAACAACTGTCTGTCGATGGATAATTCGTCTGGTGCCACCTTCGAGGACTTGGATGCATTATACCGCCAGTACTATGGCGAAGAGATTGATTATGACACCTTCCAGGAGCGCTTGGCTCTGCTGTGCCAGAACACCGGCTTGGCCTACATGACCACTGGCGGCGAATGGACGGGCGAGGCCAACTGGGGCACCAAAATGTCTCTTGAGCATGCCGCTGTGCCTGCCAATCCCGTCATCAACCGCTGGGATGACTATGGCACCGAGAATGGCGACAACCGTCTGTCTTTCAACTTGCCGCGTACCGATGTGGACGGCTATGCCTTGCTGCCGAAGAACGTGAGCGTTAGCGTCTATACCGACGATGACGAGCTTTTCACCTTCGACGCCGAGCATTATGATTACGGTGTCGAAATGACTGAGATTCCGTTCTCGATGTTCTCTGATGAGGGCTCATATATGAATACGCAATATCTCTACTTCTTCCGCACCAATGCCGAGGGCTATGACCGCTTCTTTGACTGGCGTATCGGTGTCCAGGTACATTATACCGTGGATGGCGTGAAGAACTCCAGCGATATCGTTTACCTTGAGGTGTTTGAGCACCAGTCAGTAAATCCCGGCGATGTCACCGGCGACGGTATCATCAACATCGAAGACATGACAACCCTGATCGACTACCTGCTGGGTACAATATCAGGTAACTTCAACGAGGCCAATGCCGACGTCAATGGCAATGGTATCATCAACGTCGAAGACGTGGCGACCCTGATCGACATGCTGATGAACGCCAACTGATGTTATAATAATTAACCGATAACAGAAAAAGTATCCGCATGCCCTCTCAACGGGCTGCGGATACTTCCTTTATCACTGCCGTTCAAACACGACAGTCCCAAAATAATATTCATGGCCATTCGTGGTAATTTATGGTCATTCATGTTCTATTAACCCAGACGACGTATTCAAGAAAAACACGAATGTCCATTAAATGTCCACGAATTTCCAGAAAATAATATTCATGGCCATTAAAGCACAAAAAGGGAGCGCTGTGGATGACCACTGCGCTCCCGCAACATGAAACAAATCTTTTCTTCTCAGTCTTGGTTATGCTAAATGATATCAGAAGTAGTCGATATTTAAGTCTCGCTACGCTCGACTTAAAGTTTAGAGTTTAAAGTTTAAAGTTTAGAGGAGTTAAGTCATGTGGTGAAAGAACGCGTCAGCCTCTCTAAACCCTAAACACTAAACTCTAAACTCCAGTGAGCAAGGCTCACTGGATAGCGGCGAACATCGAGCTGATGGCATCGACGGCACCGTTGATGCTGGCATAGATGCAGCTTATCAAACCGATGAAGATGATGCCCAGGGTGCACAGGATAAGGCCTGCACGCTCGGTCCAGTGACTCGTGATCTTGGGAATCACGCAGTCGTCCTGACGCAGGAACATGGCCTTGACCACCAGCAGGTAGTAGTACAACGAGATGATGGTGTTGACCAGGGCGATGAGCACGAGTACGTAGATGGCCACCGAACCCTGATGGCAAGCGCCCACAAAGATGAAGAACTTGCTGAAGAAGCCCGCAAACGGAGGAATACCGCCCAGCGAGAACATCGCAAGCATCATCGTGAAGGCCAGCCAGGGATTGGTCTTGAACAGGCCGTTGTAGTCGTCCATCGTCACCTTGCCGGTCTGACGCTCGATAGCGGCAATCACGCCGAAGGCGGCGAGGTTGCTGAAGATGTAGACCAGCACGTAGTAAATCATCGAGGACATACCCATCACGTTCACGGCAATCACACCGAGCATGATGTAGCCGGCCTGTGAGATTGACGAGAAGGCCAGGAAGCGCTTGAGGTTGCGCTGGCGGATGGCGAACAGGTTACCGATGGTGATGGTGAGCACGATGATGGCATACAGCATCCACTCCCACACCTGGCCATAGGCCGAACCGAACACCTGCACCAGAATCACCAGGAACGAGAACGCGGCAGCACCCTTGCTGATAACCGACAGGTAGCTGGTCACAGCGGTGGGGGCTCCCTGGTAAACGTCGGCAGTCCACTGGTGGAAGGGAACAAGCGAGAGCTTGAAGCCCACACCGGCGATGACAAACGCCAGGGCGGCAATCAGCAGCGCCGAGTGGTTGCCCATGACGCTGGTGGCGATGTCCTTGAAGTAGAGCGAACCGCTCATGCCATAGACAAACGAGATGCCCAGCAGGAAGATGGCCGACGAGAAGATGGCGGTGAAGATATACTTCGCAGCCGCCTCGTGCGACTCGTAGTAGCGTTTCTCAAAGGCAGCCAGCGCAGCGATGGGCAGCGAGGCGGTCTCCAGACCGATGACAAACAGCAGGA